>Ga0209915_1001700_pt1 | contig 28932 bp, 20 predicted proteins | sample ThiBiot_750_plan_FD_183952 | JGI IMG/M metagenome (GOLD analysis project Ga0209915, IMG submission 183952) | Wastewater bioreactor microbial communities from Cape Town, South Africa - Thiocy_cont_750_plan (SPAdes) | ecosystem: Engineered > Bioreactor > Thiocyanate-remediating > Anaerobic-Aerobic... | reverse complement strand
TCGCGCGGAATCGCCGGCGGCTTCCAGAGCGGCGCGAAATCGCCGTGCCAGCGGATCGACCCAGGGGCGGTAGAGCGCGCCGGCGGCGCGGCCGACAATATCCTCGCGCGTTCCGGCTGCGGCGATGGTCTCCATCAGAGCGCAATCGACGTGCCATCCGTCTTCGCAGTAGGCCGTCGCGATCGCCGTAAGATCGTCGCCGGGCAGAGCCGCCTCAGTTGCCGCGGCGAGACGTGCGAGCGGTTCGAGCGCGCGCGCGAGCGGCGCTTCGCCGAGCTTTGCCCACAGCGTATCGCGCCGGTCGCGATGACGCTCTTCGAGGGCCATGATTTTCGCCGCCGCTTCGCGGCTCGGCAGCTGCGCGACTTCGCCGAGCTCTAGCGTCAGCATTTTTTCGGCGATCGCATTGTCGTGGGGGCTGGTGATGGCATCGCCATCTTCCATGCCGAGAAGGTTGCCTTGCTTCGGCGCGGTGGCCTCGCGAATGCGATCACACACTGCGCGGAATTGCTGCGGCTCCGCGGCAAGCCGATTCCACACGCGCGCCCACGCGCCGGAGCGGCGGACCAGCCGCTCGGTGGCTGTCTGCAACGCACCTTTCAGTTCGAGATCGATCTTGAAGTCCCGCTCGACTTGATCGCCGAATGCATTCCAGGCGGCGGTCGTAAAAATGGCGCGCGCGGAATCGGGGTCGGCGATCCAGCGCAACAGATCGCGCTCCTTGTCTTCGATCAAGAGGCCGTCGAAATCGTCCGCTGAAAGGCGCTTGTCGCGCCACCCATCGAGCGGAAGATCGAGCAGGCCAACAAGCGCGCGGCGCGCGGATTCATCGGTACGCGAGTCGGTCGCGACATCGAGGCCGAGACCTTGATCGGGATCGCGCAGGAACGTCGCCACCGTCCAGTCGCGCGCCTGCCGGCGCTGGCGAAAAACGTCGCCGCGATATTGCAGATCGACCAGCATCTGTGCGTTCTTGGCGAGCGTGAGCGGCTCGCGCAGATCGCGCCACGAAATGCCGGGCAGGAGAATGACGGAGTGTTTCGCGTCGGGGACAAGGCCTTTTAGGTTCGGCGCATCCGGCGCTTCGATCAGGCAGCGCAACCAGATCGCCGGCCCAATGCCGTCATCCGGCGTGTAGTCGTCGCCAAGCGCATAGAGCGCCACATGTTGCGATGCGAGCCGGCGGCGCAGATCGGCAAAGGCAAAATGCCATTGCCGCTCAGGATCGGGCCAGAGCAGCGCTGCGGGCCAGCCCTCGCCGGCGAAGCTTTGCGTCGCTTCGATTAGCGCGCGGGCGAGGCCATGAATGAGCGTGCGGTCGTTCACGGTTTCCTGCTCCGCGAATCGCGCGCGCGTTGCTTGAACGCGCGCGTGTAGTGGAAGTCGTTGTAGCGGCGGCCCTTGAACGCCGGTCCGCCGGCAAAGTTCTCCGTCGCCACGTCATCGTCATCGGACCAGAACCACGGGTAGTCTTCTTTGTCGCGATGCGGTTCGGCGCCACGATCAGGCTTTGCAAATTTTTTCGCCGCGCCGGGCGTCACGCGTAGGATGCAGGCATCCTTGCGGCTCGAATTCTTCGGCTTGGCGGTGAGGAACGGGCGGATGTTGAGGCGCACGCCATCGTCGATGTCCGGTTCCCAACCGATGGGCTGACGGTGCAGCGGCTTCCAGCGCACGAAGATGTCGTAGGGCGGTTCACCTTCGATGATCTTGGTCAGCTCGGCGCGAAGATGCTCGGCGGCTATCAAGCGGTCTTCCGCGCCCGTCTCGCCGGCGGCAACGGCGCGGCGTTGCGCCGCGATCCATTCGCCGAGATAAGAGTCGCGCAGCTTTTCGAGCAGCCGGCGGCCGGCGCCGTCTGGTTCGCAGAGACGATGGTAATTGACCAGCGCCGAGAAGCCACCACGCAGGCCATCCCACACATGCCAGACGAACGGCGTCTGATGAAACAGACGGCAATGGCCATCGAAGAATTCGTCGGCAAGCCAGGCGCCGAGATCGGTGGACTTCGCGTCTTCGGCTGCAAGCAATTCGCGGATGGTGTGTTCGGTGTAGTCCGCGCCCCAGACGGTGCGGATCAGCTCGCGCAGACGCGAGGCGGCGTCCGCTTCGCCGGCGAGCGCGGGAAGCGCGACAATGCCGTCGGCATCGACGAGGCCGGATGTGTCGATCTCATCGTGTTCGGCAATCGCCGGACAATCCATGAAGGACGAGCCAGTCTGGCGCGGCCAGCGATAACCGACAAGGCGCGCAACAGCGACCTGCAAGGGGTGCTCGGCTAGACCAGGCCGCACGCCATGGGCTGCGACGAGGCGAAGGTTGGTGCTGTCGTTCGCCGGGACATTTGGATCGGCACTACCGTGTGGGTGGCCGTCGAATAGCCATTGCGTGGGATCATTCGAGTGCGGCTTGGGAAGACCATTCGGATATTTTTCAGAAGCAACTTTTTGCCAATGTGACCGATCGAATGGCACCTTCAGAAAGGTCACATTAGTAACCTTCATCGACTGATCGATCTTGCGAACTGCTTCCCGAAACTCGCCTGAGGACATAAAGGCCCAAATTGCCGGGCAGTCATCCTTGGATTTCGGAATTACGGCAGCGATGTTGCTGTCGAAGACTTCACCAAAGTAGAAATCAACATCGAAATTGCCCATGCGATTGACAGCAATTCCGTGACGCTCCCAAGCCTGACTACCACGTGTCGGTCGCGCTCCACTCGACGGCCCGCCGGTATTCTTCAGATGTTCTTTAAGAAGGCGTGCCAGCTCAAAGAGGTCTCCTCGGCCTTGCTGCCAAAGAATAATTGCTTCCATGCCTGATGAGCTGTTGGGAGCCTTGACAGTTCCTCGAAACGGCCGCCAAGCATCGCCGAAACTTTCGACCTCTGAAAACGATCGCGAGAAACGTTCGAGGTCACCACTGCCGATTCCCTCAAAACTGTCTGCGCGGGTGAGCAATAGCTCACCCACAGATATTGGTTCGATAACGATTCTGAAGTCCGCGTTTGTAAGCTGACTGGCTTGTTTGACTGAGTTGCCGCTACTGATCTTCAGCCCTTCACCTTTTGCTTCGGCAGTCGCCAGCTGAGCCACATCAATTCCGAATACTGTGTGATCCTCCTGAGGCGACTGCTGCGAAATTGCTATGAGGCAGGTGTTTACAACCTCACCCGTGATTGTTTCGAAAGCGCCAGGCCCAAGGCGCGCTATGGAATCGATTGATGCAGTCTTCAGAAGCCGCGAGCGAAGCCGCGAATAAGTGCCTAGGAATAGCCACGACTGGGGGAGCACGGCCGCGACCTCTCCGGTTGGATTTACGAAGGCGCGAAGCCGTTCCAGAAACGCCGTCGCGAGGTCGGCCTTTGCGTCTGAGTAATGATCGCGGAGAAAATCGCGAAGTTCTGGCCCCTGCTTTCCCAGTCCCAAGTAAGGCACGTTGGTTGACACCAGTGCATACCTGCGACTCAGCAATTCGGCGGCCTTCGCAAGCCCTTGAGCCACAACTGCGAGCTCGCGAATTTCTATAGACGCTTCTCCAGCCTCTAAGACATCGATCAACAATGTTGCGAGACGCGCGTAGCCAGCTGCAAAAAGATCACCGCTTGCGATGGCGGGATCAATCAAGCTGCCCAAATGCGGAGCCTTACTGAAAAGATCGTAGAGGCGCGACAGCCCCTCTCGTTCCTGCTGGATTGCCGCAGTTTCAATGGGCGTCGCACCTTCTCCAAGAAGATCGACTGTCGGTTTCCAACCCCGTCTACCGGCAATTCTTTCGGCAAGGCCCAAGAATTCCTGCTTGGCGGCACCGATCGCGAGCCCCGAGCAGGCGAGGTTGAGGCGCGGAAGCGGCTCCGGCCCGCCGAGGCGTTTCCAGCTCGCCAGCGCCAGTGCAAAGGCGGCGATTTGGGTGCAGCGCGGATCGATCTCAAGGCCGAAGAGATTGTCGGCCAGCACCGCCTTTACCGCGGCTCGCTCGTCGAGCACTTCCTCGGCGCGGCGGAAGGCAACGAGGATCGGCAGCGCGAAAACGAGAAAGTGCCCCGAGCCCATGCAGGGATCGAGCACGGTGATCTCCTTCGCCGCCTTCGGCCAGCCCTCGAACGTGCCTGCCGCCGGCCGCCACGCGCCAGTAGCGGTCTCGTGTGTTTCGCCGTCGCGCTGCTCACGCACGAAACGCAAATATGTCCAGCGATAACCCGGCGAGCTCGTCTTCTCGCGCAATTCCTCTTCCGATGCCGCGCCCGCCGCAAGCGACGGATCGGCCGCCAGCACCTTACCGGCCCACCACGCGCCGAGCGTGTTCTCCAGAAGGAAGAGGACCATGTAGTCCTCGGTGAAGAGCTGGGTGACCGCCGGCAATTCATCGGCGCCGATCTTCACCTCGGACTCGTTCACCCGTTCCTTCTGGTCCGCCTGCCAGAACTGATAGACCCAGCCCAATGAATCGTCGGCGGCGAACACCGCGCGCGGCAAATCCTTCACGATGTCGGTAATGCCCGCTTTGGTTTCTGGCGGCAGCGCGAGCGCCAGCACCGGATCGTCCTTGCGGAATATCTGCGGCAGCATCGGCTCCGCCCAATAGGCGGCAAGCTCGACCGGATCGCGCGCTTCTTCCTTCGCGATCTCGTCAAGGTCGGAGAGCGAAACCGGCTGGCGCGACTGAGGCTCGATCAGCAGATTGTTCTCGGCCAGAAAGCGGGCGAACAGCGCGCGATGCCAGTGCTCATAGGCTATCTCGCGCACAAGACGATGGGCCTTGATGGAATCGTCCGCCGCCTTCGCATCGCCGAGCGAGCGGGCATGCGCGCGCAGCCGATTGCGCAGCTCGGCTTGTGCCGGCGAGAGTCCGGTCGGCCGCTTGGCGTCCTCGACGCCAAGCTCGGTCAGCGCCTTGCGCGCGCCGTCTTCGGCGACCGTGCGCGCTTTCCGCACCGCTTTGTCCAGCAGCCTTCGGATGTCACGGTCGAGGGCAGTCGCCATTCGCTACACCGTCACGAAATCACGACTGGGCCGCGCGCCACCGCCGCCACCAGCGTTGCGCGTTGCCGCGCCAGCCAGGCATCGACTTCGCCTTCCGTGCGCACGACGGTGCCGCGTTCGATCGCGGCGCGCTGCGTCTGCGGCGCGGAAACCTGCGCCGCCTTCTGTGCCGCGCTCACCTGAAGATCGGCGATGCCGCGGATTTCCGCCTGCCATTGCCCCAGCGGTTTGTGGTCGAGGCTGTCGGCAAGCTTGTCGTTGTCGGACATGTCAGGCTGCGGCGGCAGCTTCAGGCCGACCTCCGCGAGGATCGTCTCCTTCTTCGCCAGATCGAGCGCCGACCACACCGCATTGGCATTGAGCGCATCGAGCGCGCTGCGCGCCGCGTCGCTCAATTCCTTGTGCGCGGTCGTGAGCCGTTTCGTCAGCAGCTCGCGCAGCCGGCGCATCGGCGGCGGCAACGGATCGGTCGGTTCCAGAAGCTGGCGCCCGTCGCGAATGCCTTTCAGCTCGATCAAATCCGTTGCGGCGTCGGGAAGCGGTTCGGCGTGCCGAGCAAGCCGCTCGGCCGTGCGCCAGCGCACCATGCGTTCCGTCTTGAGCTTTGCGCGCTCCTTCCACGTTTCGATGGCTTGCTCGATCTCGGGTTTGCGGTCGAGCAAGAGCCGGAGCTGCGCATTGCCGGCAAGAGCCTGCGCTTCATCTTCCAACGTAATACGCGGTGCGGCCGGCAATGGCGCGTCGCCGCCGGCGCTCTCGCCGAGCGCCCGCAGTTTGCGAAGGAATTCGCGCGCGGGCTCGGCAAGATCGTCGCGATTCTGGATAGCACCGACCAGCGTTTGCAAAAGGCCCGCAAGCGCGATCTTCTCGCGCGCGGAAATCGACACGTCCTCGCGCCGGAACGTTGCCTTGCCGATCGCCGTGCCGTCGAGTGCCGTTGCGGCCGCGGGCTCGCCATTCAGGACCACCGTGAGCTTGTTCGCGCGCACCAGTGCGACAAGCGCCGCATCGACGGCGTCCTTCGGCCAGCCATAGGGTTCGCGCGTGAACTTATCGCGCACTTCGCGGCCCGCTTTTCCGGCGCCGATGAAACCGAGCACGGCGCGGCCAACCGGATGCGTGTCGGCATCGGCCACGTGACCGACCGCCGCGAACGGATGCTCGCCGCCTTCGCGCGCGGTCTTGAGGGCCTTCTCCCATTCGATTGCCGGCCGATCCGCATCCTTGAACTGCGGAAAGAGACGCTTGCGCGCGGTATCGACGGCGCCCTCAAGGCGCGCGACGAGCGTCGCCTGCTTCTCGGCTGTGCCGCCGCCGAGCAGCACTTCGGCGTTCTCCACGAGCTTGCCGGCGAGTTCCTTGGCGCACTCTTCGGCGACACGCTGGCGCGTTTCCATGCCGCGCCGCGCTTCTTCGCCCGACGAACCGTGTCCGAGGCCGCGCTTGTCGAGCGTCGCCTTCGCGGCGAGCAGGTCCGCGATGGCGTCCCGCAAATCGTTGTTTGAGGGCTTGTCGATGAAGAGATGCACGGTCCCGTCTGCTGATCCGAGCGTTCGCGCCTCTTCGCGCGCGCGTGTCGCCGTTGTGCGCCAGCCATCGCGTATCCACAGCGGCACATTGCGGCCGTCGCGCTCGGGCGCGCGGTCGCCGCGATGCGGCACGAGCTTGCACGGCACCTTGGCGTCGCCATGCACCGCGGAAACCTGACGCACCGAAGCGGCGAGCGTTTCCTCGATCAGCTTGTCCCGCTCGTCTGCGATGGCAGAAAGGTCGTTACCGTAGTGACCACGGAATTTCTGAAATTCCTGCTGCCAGGCGCGGCCTTCAGTCGTTTGTATGCGGACTTCTTCGCCAATACGCGTGAGATGACCGTCTTCCACCAGTCGGTCGATCAGCGCGCGCACGCGGGAGCGGAACGCGCCCTGATCGATGGTCAGGTCATCGACCAACAGATCGGCAAGGTGATCCGGCGTCGGGCGCACGCCGATGTCGGCGCCAGCTTCTGTCGGCAGGCGTGAGATAAGGAAGGCAAGACCGGCGAGCCGCTTCGCGAGCGCGCCATCGGCTCCATAGGTCTTGTCCAGCGGCTCGATGCGATCATACGCGTCGCGTGGCAACGCGCCGGACTGGACGAGCGCCGCCTTCAGTGCCTCATAGAGAACATCTCCTGGCACGACCGTGCCCAGAGGCTTGTCGGCATTTTCGGCCAGCGCGTCATGGAGAATGCGAAGCTGCGAGCGCAGCTGACTCTGCGTGCCCTGAAGATCGGCGGCGCGGAAGCATACGTCCCAGAAGCGCCGGCGAACTGGCAACATCGGATAATCGTCAATGCGAATGCCTCGGTCGCTGGAGCGCGCTGCGATCTTGCTTTCGGCAAGCTGCCGCGCAATCGCGCCGTCATGTTCATCGAGGCAGCGTTCGATCAGCGGCCTCGCGTCCGCCTTCTTGCGCAACAGCACCTTGCGCGTGACGGTCTCGACATCGTTGTCGTCGAGCTGCACGCGGATTGTGAAACGGTCGAGAAGGCGTACCAGCTGCGGGTTCGATTGCGACGTGCCTTGCAGCGCGCTTTGGCCGGCGCCCACCAGCATGATGCGCTGATCGAATTCCTTCGCGAGCGTCTCAGCAATTTCGGCGATCGCGCCGGCGCGATCCTGACTGTCGCCGATATAGATTTGCACTTCGTCGAGCAGGATCAGGGTCAGCGGCATCTTACCGTTCTTGCCCTGACGCGCCAGCACGCGCTTCAACATCGACACGAACTGATTGCGGTCGATGTCGATGTCGGGCGTCTTGAACTGCGCGCGGATTCGCTCGCGAATTTCCTTGAGGCTTTCGCCCTTGAACTGGCTCGCGATCGCCTCCGGGATCACCGGGCTCATGTAGAGCTCTTCGATCTCGTCCTCGAATTTGTTGCCAACCGCCGCAACCGCAGATTTGACTTCATCGGCAATGCGTTTGTCTTCAAGCCAGAGGCAGAACGCGGCCTTGCCGAAGTCAGCAGGAAGGCCAGCCGCCCGCAGAACGATTGCCAGGACGGAATGCCTTGGTCGCTCAAGCTGTCCGCTTGGCATCGGCCCTGCCGCGGCGAACAAGCCGCCTTGGCGAGCAGCCTCGGTATCCAATTCGCGGAGCGCGGCGCGCACGGACTCCGGCATGTCTTCAACGAGCGCGCGCGGACTCATGCCATCGGCGAAGGTTTTGTTTTCCCACAGATAGCCGAGCATCTTCAAAAGATGAGATTTGCCGCTGCCATAGAAGCCGCTAACCCACGCCGCTTGCTGACTGGATTTTCCGAGATCGCGACAGAAGCTCTCGACAATGCGCGTGACACCATCGGCATAACGACCTTCGCAAACGAACGTGCGAAGTTCGCCTCGATCTTCTTCCGGACTGGTGTCGCTGAGGCGAGCCTGGCCGTTGTTGATAAGGCGTTGGCCGCGCGGATCGCGGTCGAGAAGGTCTGCGATCACCGTCATTGGTGCGCTCCACTACTTTCGATTTGAATGGGAACGGCGTGGTAGTCCCAGCCGTCCCGGGCATCGAGCAGGCGATATCGCCCGTCCCGCGTTCGCCCTGGGAAAAAGACTGCAAGCCTGCCTTTGATCGCGTGATCCACGCGCGCAAGGACATCGGAAACCGATGCGACGCCGAATAGCGAAGCAACGCCCACGAGGCCGACGATTTCCCGGTCCGTATGAGCGGGCCGTTCGAGCGCCTTAAGCACCGCGTCAGCTGCGTACTGTGTGAAGCGGTCATTGGCGCCGGCGGAAAGCATGTGCGGCTCTTCGAAATAGCCTTCGCGATAACGGTGCGCGCCGAGCCAAGTCCCGAACGCGCCGGTCAGGTCCACGCCATGCCACGCGTAGTTTTGTGTTCGGGCTGCTTGGGCGAACAAATCGATGTTCTTCCGCAGTGCGCGTTCGTCGTTCTGGTCGTAGACGATCATGATGACGCGTTGCGCGCCGGAGCTGCCGCTCGGCCAGCCGACTGCAACATGTTCCCTGAATACGCCTGCCAGTTGATCGATTTTCGACATAGCTGCGCCCTCAGTTCCGCCGTTCAAGCGGCGTGACATCGAGTTCGAAGCCATCGCCAATGGTCCGAAATCGGATCAGTCCTGCAGCGTGCGCGCGTTCCGCAAAGCTGCGCGCCGCTGCGGCCTCGATGTCGAGCGCGCTGATCCAGGCATTCTCGAAAAGGTCCGCGCCGGTGAAACCGGTTTTGTGCGCAAGCCACAGAGCAAAGGCGAAGGCCGTGGTGTTGGGACGAATGCGAGCACGACGCTTTATCGTTCTTCCGACTAGGTGGCCTGTTTTCGTCCAGCTGCTCGCGGTGTTGCGGACAACCTTGTCAAGCACGGCCTCATTCATCCGGCCGCCGACCACCGCGCCAACGGCGTTGCGCAGCGCCTCTCGAGTCAGTTCGGAACCGGGGGCAAGCCCCACGATCGGACGTGCGCTCGCGCGGAGCAGCGGATCGCGCGCCATTGCCATCAGCAGAGCGAGCTGCGGCATTGCGGTTGGGTCTCGATGGTAAAGTCCGGTGAAGACCCGAAAGAGCGGAACCGACGGATCAAAACTGTAGAGTTCCTTCAACCGCTGTAGCGTAAGCGTCCGCCCGGACGAGGTGGACTTGCCAAGGGCGTTCTCCTCCACGACAGCCTTCTTGATGTCGCCGCGGAGATGGCTGTTGGCGGCTAGTCGCGACAACTCGTCCAGCATGATCGTGCGGCTGGAATGCGTGCCGCGGGCTCCGTCACGGAACCCGGCGATTGCGTCCCAAGAACCCTTGTGTGGCTGAAAGTCGAACCTGGGCATTGCCCCTCCTGACCACCAAAATGCCCCCACAACCGCTAGCGATCAAGGATAGGGGATAATCCGCCGGCAAACTTGCCGGCGGATTGTGAGTAGGTATCGGAACATGCTGGAATATTCCGCATTGCAGGCCATTTTTGCCCCGCCCGTTCATGAGCCCGGGCAGGAACACACTATCGAATTTGCCAGGCCGCGAAGGTAATCCCTGAAGAATTGGCGTCCGTCGAGCTGTCACGTTGCCCCCAGGATGCTCAGCTGACCCCAACAGACGGTCGAGTTTCTGAGAGATCGCGACCGTTCTCATCCCGCTTCTCAAGCGGAAGAAAAGTGGGGTAGTCGAAAGCGCCGGCGCGTCCGGCGGAGATATCCTGCGATACAAAGAAAACATCGTTTCGGAACGCCGCCAGTTGTTTGATCAGCTCGCAGACTAAGCTCGGGAGTATCGGAAACAATGGCTGGGTCGATTTCACCGAATATTCTTCGACGACCAATTCTTCTAGGACCACACGATGAGTGACATCAAATTGTTCAAGATTGCCAGCGGCCACGTCGATGAATTGGTGGGTACGACGGACGCGATCGAGAAATCGGTTCAGGTCCTGTTCGAGCACAATCTTGAAGCGCTTCTTGGCGTGCGCTTTCTGACATCTGAATTCACAACAACAAATGGAGGCCGTATTGACACACTCGGCCTAGACGAAAACGGGTGCCCCGTGATTCTCGAATACAAGCGTGCCGCCAACGAAAACGTCGTGAATCAGGGCTTGTTCTATCTTGACTGGCTGATGGATCACCGAAAGGACTTTCAGTGGCTGGTTCTCGAAAAGCTCGGGAAGGGGGCCGCGGAATCCGTCGATTGGTCGGCCCCGCGGTTGATCTGCATTGCCGGTGATTTCAGCCGGTATGACGATCACGCTGTGCGGCAGATGCAGCGCAACATCGAGCTGATCCGCTACCGTCGTTTCGGAACTGAGTTGGTGATGCTCGATCTTGTGACGGCAACGTCCGCAAAGAGGGCGCCCATTGAAGCGGGAACGGCGAGCGCTACCTCGGCGGCCGGCAAGTACAAGACAATTAGCGCCGTCCTCGAAGAGCTTAACGATGAAATGCTGGATCGCTACGAGGCGTTGAAAGCATACCTGCTCGCGCTAGGCGATGACGTTCAAGAGACAACGCTTCGGCTCTACATAGCATTCAAACGCATTCGGAATTTTGCTTGCCTCGAATTCCGGCCGACAACCGGAAAGATTCTTGTATTCGTGAAGGTCGATCCTAGCACTGTCATGCTTGAGCCAGGCTTTACACGTGATGTGTCGCAAGTTGGTCATTTCGGGACGGGTGATCTTGAGATCACGTTGACCAAACCGGAGGACCTGGAACGGGCGAAGTCGTTCATCGAGCGCAGCTACAATGATTCGTAGTGCGGTTCCACGAACGCCGTTGCGCCGACGGAGGCATTGCTCGCTCCGTGAGCAGATCGATCCTTCGGCATTTGGACGCGTTCTGAACTCGGCCGCCAGCTCTGTCCTCGCGCGATCTCGACGCGTGGATTGCGCGAAGGGTGGTAGCTTCCTGCTATGAACGACCATCGTGCAACAACGAATGCTTCCCCGATTGGACTCACGTACGAGGCCGACCTTTGCGGCAACATTGAGCAGGCGCTCAAAGGTCTTCAAGGCTACGGCATTATGGCTCTGGAGCTCATCCAGAACGCCGACGATGCTGGGGCGCGCACTCTCGTGTTTGACGCGAGAGATGGCCTCGGAGGGCATGCGAACACTGCTGGTCTGCTTTAACAGGGGCTTAGCGGATCACCTGCGCGAGCAATGCAACGGCATATCGCAACTGGATGTCGCGACCTTTCATCAGGTCTGCCATCATTGGATTGCTCGGGCGAAAGCCGATCTTCATCGCGACTTTCTAGCTGAGGCTAAGCGAGATCATCCACGTGCTGACGAGTTCAATCAGCTTATGCCTTTGGCTCTCGCAAACGCCATTGACGCATTGGGCCCAGCTTACGATGCAATCGTTGTGGACGAAGGCCAGGATTTCGGTGACGAGTTCTGGATGCCCATCGAAATGCTTCTGATGAGCCTTGAACAAGGGATATTCTACGTCTTTCTCGACGAGAACCAGGATATCTACCGAAGGTCGGCCCAAATTCCCGTGCGCAGTGAACCCATGGTGCTGGACAGGAATTGCAGAAACACAGGGCCAATCCACGAAGCGGCCTACCGCCACTATCGTGGCGCACCGGTTAAGGCATCCGGGATCGATGGAGCCGCGGTAGAAGCAATTCACGCAAATGGGATCGCGAGGCAGGTTCAGTCAATTGTCACTCTCGTGTCAAAGCTCATTGCGCAGGAAGGAATCACAGCTCACAATATTTCCGTTCTTATCTGTGACGGCAGGGAGAAAGGGCATTTTGAACGGCTGCTGGCTTCGTCGCCGCTCCCAAAGACCGCAAAGCTCGGTCGCCTAGAGGACTATGGGACCAACGTGCTAACCGTCGACACGGTTGCTCGTTTCAAAGGTCTCGAACGTGATGTGGTAATTCTGTGTGGGTTCGACGGTTGCAGCGCAGAGCAGGATCGGGAGACCCTTTATGTGGGGATGTCGGGGGCGAAGGCATTGCTTTACTTGTGCGGATCACCAGAAGCCATTGAGAGACTGACGCCCTAAGGCATTCGCCTCGCCCACGTGTTCCTCATTGATTTTATCCTGAACGAGATCACGTTCTCGCCGTTGCGGAGCGCGTGGAGTTTGTCCCGCACTAGCGCGGCATGCGCACCTGCTCACGGACAATTCGCCGGTGTGAACCGACGCCCACGGGCCTGGCTATACCGTTGGTCGCGACGCCGTCGGAGGTTACATCCTGGGTTTGGCTCAGGATCGATCTTCTCCAAAAGGATTTTCGCGTCGCCTTCCTCGACGGTTGATAGTTTAAGCCCGCGCGCTAGACTACAGAGGCCGCTTCTACCCCATCAGCGTAGCGCAAGGGGCGACCGTGAACGAAGTCCGCTAACGCCATATTGCAGTAGCTTCGGCCCTAGCAAACAGATTCAATCTGACGAGATCCTCAATCGACCCGGCTGATACATCTTGCAGGCGCGGGCTCTGTACCACGATTGCCAGCGATTGCGCGCGACTGATCGCGACATTGAAGCGATTGCGGTTGAAGAGGAAATTCGTGCCGCGTGGCGCATCATCGCCGTGAGATGTCGTCATCGATACAATAACTACGGGCGCCTCTTGCCCTTGAAACTTATCCACGGTCCCAACGCGTGCGCCATCTGGAAGAGCCCGCTTCAGCAGGTTCACCTGCATATTGAACGGGCTTGCGATCAGGATATCGTCGAGCTTGAGTGGCCGCACGGTGCCGTCCGCATCGTGGAATTCCTGCGTGAGCAAATTACTCACCGTGGACCGGATCGCCGCAGCCTCCTCGGCGCTGTTTTGCGTGCAACCATCATGTTCGACGTTCGCAAAGACAATGCCCGCGTCCTTCAATGCGGGATGAGAATTGGCCCCGAGCACGAGATGGCGTGACGCCGTCGAGGCATCCGATGTAAGTCGGCCATCGTAAATGGCGTCGGACACAAGTTCACACAGAGTTGGGTGCATCCGATAAGTTACGTTTAGAAGAACGCCTTTGTCCGCCCCAATCGTAGCTTGATGTTGGAGCAAATAGTCGAGAGCCGAGTGGCCGGTTTCTCCCGGATGCACACCCTGGATGGGCAGGGCTAATTGCATCTGATCTCCAATGAGAACGAGATTATCGGCACATCCAGCCATCGCGACGAGATTGCCGAGCGCGACCTGCCCTGCTTCGTCAACGAAGAGGTAGTCGTAGGAGTTCAACGCTTCCTGGGCAAAATGAAACACGGTAGCCCCGACCAACTGATAGCTTGAATCAATGTCATCGCTGCTCTGCACTGATGTGATGAACTGGCCTTCGAACTCGGTTTCTGGATCGTCACGGCTCGCCTTCTTTGCGCCCGAGAATTTCAGACTTGTCTCAGTGGCGCGCTTTTCGACTTCCTTGAGCAGTTTGTTGATGGCTTTGTGAGAGTTGGACGAGACGGCGATCCGATTACCTTCCTTGAGCAGAGTGGCAATGGCGTGAGACGCGACAAAGGTCTTTCCGCATCCTGGCGGTCCCTGGATGAATAGGGTGGTTCGGTCTAGATTACGGATGACGCGGATCGTGCCGTCCAGCAGGTCTTCGCCGTTCGAAAGTAAGGGTTGCCCTCGCTGAACGCCTCTGACCTTCGGCGGATTGCGCAACAGGAAAGCCATCAGTGCCTGATCGCTGCTGAGGTCATCAGAAACGAACCGGTCGGCAAAGTTCATCACGGCCGCGACGAGTTTGCGCTGATCGAGCGGTTTTCCTGGCAACAAAGAAAACCGGTCTGGCGGTGCTCCACGCGTGATGCCGCGCTTCAATGTGAGGATGCCGTCCTCGGGGACGATAGACTCAAGGGTTCCGGCCGAGCCGAGGTCTGACGCGAGTACCGGCTCGCTACCAGCCTTGAGCTTGGTGTCTTGCGGTGGAAAACGGCATGTGAAGACCTGAGACCGCTTGATCGTTGTGGCGGGGACGGTTTTGTCCAGCACGACACCACCTAGGCTTTCGGCATCATCTATGAGTTCGTCGTCGGACCAGGTTTGACGCTCGAACAACGCCCACCACTGAGGCTTCTGGGAGCGCTGATGAAACCAAAGAAGCTCGGCTACCAACTCGCGCACGTCCTTGTTGGCGACATTTGAAGTGCGGACGCGCGCCGCTAGCTCCTGGCGCTGGCGTTCGAACTCTTCTCTCGCCTCCGAGCGCGCCGACGCCACATCCTGATCGGAACCGGTCGCATGCAATTGATAGTGTGCCCCTGCCGGTCTCAATCCCACGAGCCAGTCGCGCAGCTTGGCGGTCGAGACGCAGTCTTCCTCGTTGTATTTCTTGATCTCGGCAAGGACCGATGCCTCTTGTGTCGTTCGCCATTGCTCATATTGAACGATACTGTCGCCGGCATTAGCGACTTCTCCCGCTCGCCCACCCCAGTAGATTTTTTCGAGGTCCTTGAGCGAATAGCTCTCTGTGGACGCTCTGATCCCCTGACGCGCAACGCGATAGAGATCGACGAAACGATGCTCGCGTAGCAATTGGTCGAGCTCCGCTTCTTTGGTTGCGTGCCGCATGGCAAGACGCCGGAACGCTGCGGGCTCATATTGGGCATAGTGATAGATGCGGGCATCTGGGTATTTCACCAGATGTGCAGTGATCGCAGACATGACGGCTTCGAAGGCCGCCTTTTCCTGGTCGTGATCGTGAGCCCAAAAGGCTCGATATTCTTGCTCGTTGGGATCGGTCAGCGGACCATAGATGCCGAAGAGATATTCGAGTCCGTCGGGATAGAGGGGGTCGCCTTCCAGATCGAGGAAGACATCACCGACTTGAGGGTCGGGAAGGAGGGAGAACCCTTTTCCTTGTTCGACGGGGAGCGCTTCAACGCCGTGCGTGCCGCTCTGCTCGGCTTGTTTCTGAAGGCGGGCCTGGCCTATGAGCTTGGCAAGTGTCTCGTCGCCGATCCCTGGAATCGAGGCTGTCCCTGGGCCGAGAGATGCCAGCTTGGACATTGTTGTCACACCGGCAGCTTCCATTTTTAGCAATTGGCTTGATCGCAGCCCGGCAACGAAAATAGGGCTGTCGGCCCCGCGCCATTCAGCTTCACATCTGGACTTGTAGCCACAGCGCTCGCAGGCCGCGCACCGGATCGCGCGAGTGTTCTTGTCTTTTGTCTCGGCGAATGCTTCGAAACGGCGCATCAACCGTGCGGTGACGTATTGGGTTTCGCGAAGGTCGAAGCGCTCTGGCTCAGGTGCCGCAACATGGATCACGCCGTCCGCGATGGGATTGCCGTTAGTGCGGTTTAGGAGCTCGGCATAAAGTCCGATTTGCAATAGGTGATCGCGCTTGGCCTTGCGCGAAAGCTTTGCGTCTTCCGGCCGATAGACCGGTGCCTCTACGTTGGCATCGCGCGTCAGAAAGTCCGGGAATCCAATCCAGCGCTCCGACAATAGAGCGCCTTGATAGATAATCGATGCTCCTTGTTCGACAGCCCGCTGGGTGAGCCCGATGCGTTCCTCGATAGGAAGCCCCTCGGTCGGGATATGAACGGCGCTGGCGCCGGCAGTTTGCTCAAGGCGCGCCAGAACTGCCGCTTCATGCTCCAATCCCTTGGCCCACAGCAATGCCTGCGTCTCGTCGGCAGGGTCCGTTTCCGGCTCCCCAGCCAACCACAAAGCCGATTTGTGAGCGCAGCCGAGAAACTCGCCCAAGCGGGTCGCCGAAAGTCGTTTGGCGTTCTGGCTAACGGGCTGGTCGGACAATTCGCTCCCTCCTTACCAAGACAATATCACGGCAACTGCAAGAGCTGCATTGCCGGTCCTAATGCCGATTTCCTCAAGCTCCGCATCGCTATCTTCAATTCTCGCAGGCAATCTGACTGCGAATCAGGCCAATATCTGCTCAAGCTCGCTGAACAGGTTGCTGCGTCGCTCAATGCGGCCAAATCGGCTCTGGCGAGTGATATCTGAAATATCACTCCGAGAATCAAGTGGCGCCGCCAAAATTTGACCCAATTGAGTTAACGGCCGCGCAATTGCGTGCAGCCCGTCAATTGATGGGTTGGCATGCGACCGACCTTGCAGATAAGGCTGGTGTAGGAGTGGCCACGATCCGCCGCGCGGAGCTATGCCAGGGCCGCACAGATATGAAACCCGAGACCGCCGAGAAAGTTGTGCGGGCTTTCGAGAAGCACGGACTTAGATTCTATGGTGCCGACCGGCAGGGCGGGCCTGGACTGCGGTTGAAAAGATAATCACTGCCGCTCGGCTGGCTCAGTTCCGGCGGTAGCCCGAATTCAAATATGCGCGGAAGCTGTAGCGAGCGTTAGCGTCGAAGGACACGGTCATCCGGTGGGGCGCTTCGAAAACCTCGCCCGCTGCTAGGCAGGCGATCTCTTCTCCGGCCGCTCCGAAGAGAAACAATTCGAAATCGGTATTGTTCACAAGGACATCGGCCGCGAGCAGCGTAATAGCTCGCTCTGATGAGGCAGGATTCTGCGGGATAGACGCGTGCTCGGGCGACTTCCTTTGATGTGATTGCATAGCGTTTGCTCCGAATGATGAGGCTCCGGAAATAAGGAGTAACGGTCAGATTTCCAAGAATTCTTGACACGGGAAATGATATTCTGTATATCGTGATATCTGGGATATCGTAAGATTTGCGGCGCCGCGTCTCGGATAGAAATCAGAGTCCGAATGCCTCTAGTTTCGCGTGCGTCTAGTCGGCCGCCCCATTCACTAAGGAGTTTCCAAATGCATGTCTGGTCAGCACGCGACCTAAACACAGGCGGCATCCAACGCGTCTCTTTCCGCGACGGTGGATTGTTTACGATCCTGCGCGATTGGACGAAGCGAACGCCGACCTATTCGCTAGCGGATACGTTGGGCGAGATGGAAGGGGCGCCACGCCATCGAGGTCCGATGTCGGAGGCATTGCTTTTGGCAATCCTCAATTCTGATGGTGCAAAGCCGGTCTCGGCCGGAGAAGCGGCGCAGATTCGCGCTGATCATCGGGTGCGCATCAAGAATAAAGCCGATACCGAGGTTTAAGACAGATGGCGCACATTGGCGCGACTTTGTTTCAACGCAGCAAAATCAAGAAATGCGATGGCCAACGGCATCATACTTTGGCTTCGGTCCCAATTCTTCGGTCGGGATCAGCCAGTCTCCGGATGGTGAGTGCCCTGCATCAACAGCTAGACGATAGTAACTCGTCAATCCGCGAATGGCCCGCCGCAATGCGCGCTCAGGATTGGCGTCAGATTGCACATTGGCCCTATGCGGTTCGGCCAGCGCCGGTGTCTTGATCGCGTGGCTCACCGTGTAGGCGGTTGCATTGCTCGAAGACCGGCGTTCGAGCGTGATGGTCACGGGAGTGGCGATTTCACCGATGAGGAGTGTGTAAAGCCCCGCCTGGTCGTCGCGGTCCAGGACCTTGACGAGATCGTCAGCCAATGCCCGATCTATGTTCCAGTCTGTTTCGGTTGAAAGCACCCAACGCTCCAGGTTGACCGTTCGGGTTCCCATAACCTTTAGGCACAAGAGCAGGTTCGCGGCAGAGAGTTCGCCGCGCGTGATCTTGTTGCGAAGGTTGATTTCTTTCTCCTCCAGTCCCGCAAACCTGAGCAGATCGACCAACTGCTTATAGGTGATTTTCTTTTCGGTCATTTCGACGCGCAGAAGCGCTCGCACCCAGTCTTTTGTCTTTGCGTCGAGCTCTGGAGAGATGTTGTTCCTGCGAGGCATATTAACCCTTTGTTAACCGACGAAAGGATTAGTCAATTAGACTGGTTGAATAGTAATTGCAAACAACATCCATGCGTCATATAAGATCGTCACCTACAGCCGACGTAAGTATGGAGAAACGCATGACACCGTCAAGGCCAGTTCAGGCCGCCAGGGACAAATCATGCTCGTTCAGGGCATGCCGTCTGCGGTGTCTCGCGGCGATCTGGGACTGTTCCCTGGCACTCAGCCATTAGGAAAGCGCTCGCGGCGTGGGAAGACGCCCTCCTACCACGGAGTGCATGGTGGCTATAAGGCACTTGGCCTGGCGCTGTTCGAAAGTCTGCTGGAACGCGATTTTCAGACCGTCCTCTGCGCCGACCCCCGCGTGCAGGCGTACGCGGTCCAGTCTCATCAACTGCATTATTGGCTTCCATCGGCTTCCGACGGGAAGACCAACCAGAACCCCCATATCTATACGCCCGACGTATCCGTGATTCTCAAGGATGGCCGTCCCGTCGTCTTCGAAGTGAAGCACTCGCGGCTTCGTCTTCGTGAATCGTGGCAAAAGCGCGAGCCGCACATCCGCCGCGCCTACATCGAAGATCACGGCGTTCACTTCCAGGTCGTGACTGAACAAAACATTCGCATTCAGCCGCGTCTCTCCAATTACGAGATCATGCTGAGGCATCGCCATCCGGCGGACGATGTCGAAGCTGAAATCGCGGTCCGCGACGCACTCTTTCGTGTTCGCCAGCAATCCAACATTGGTGAAGTGTGCGATGCATGCCTGCTGAGAGACAATCGGCTAAGCCGTAGCTATTCGGCACTTATTCGTCTCGCTCTCGGCGGCGAGATTGTGTTGGACCTCAACGCGCCGCTCTCCCTCGCAACCGCCATTGTGAGGAAAGCACTCGATGACTGACGCTTTCAAATCTGAAGCAGCTCTTCCACCAGAAGGTGATGTGCTGCCAAACGACCACGGCACCAAAGAGGAAGGGCGGGTTGTGCGAACGCCTAAGATGGCGCTTGTTGTCAGAAGCCGGGTCATTATAGGTGGCCACGAGTATGACGTGGAGCGCAGACTCAATGATTCATGGTATTTCCTGAATCCAAAAACGAACGAGCCATGCTGCTATTCGGATTCCGACATTGCCAAGCTACAGGCAACGGGGCGCTTCCATGTTGTGTTCCAACCAAATGAAAAGTCGGATGCAACGCTACCGCCCAGCCCCTTATGCGTCGGAGAACACGCTCATGCCTCAAATATGCGCAAGCTCGAATATGTCGAAGCTTGCGTCCGGCATCCCGATTTTTGTCTTTCGCGCGGAGTACTGATCCCGATTGCGGAAGCTATTGCGCAAAAGCGCGGTGAACGTGTCCCTGCATTCCAATCGATGCTCAATTGGATCGAGAAGTATGATCGCTATTTCGCGGTTTATGGAGCGGCTGCTTTTTCGGACCGCCACGATAAGAAGGGCAACTATGGGGACCGCACTCCAGAATATCAGAACCGCGCCCTTCAGGTCGGAATCGATCACTGGCTGAAACGCCAATCCAAAGCAAATGCCTATGCATCAGTCGTCGAATATGTGCGCGAGTACAATGCCACAGATGCCTCGAACGCCGACAAGTCCACGCTCGATCCCAAATATCTCGACGAAACCGGCGATTTGCTTCCTCCAAGCAAGCGTACGTTCGAACGGCGTTGCGACCGCGTAGACCCGGCCGCGCGCGACGCCATGCGCATAGGGTTCGCCTACGCCAAACAGCGCTATCGCACCCATACCACAACCGCGCTACCGGACCGACCATACGCGCATGTCGAGGTGGACCACGCGACGTTGGATATTCAACTTGTCCATCCGGGCGGCACGATCTGTGGGAGGCCCGATCTCATCGCCTTCCGAGATCGCGCCACTGCGATGATCATCGGCTACGGACTGGGATACGAGGAGCCGAGTTACACCTCGTTCATAGACGGCCTGCGCCACACAATGTATCCCAAAGATATGAGCTCATTTCCAAAAGTGAGGAATGGCTTTCCATGTTTTGGGCGCATCGAAAATCTGTATCACGACAATGCCTTTCAATTCATTGGCGACAACATTCGAGAAGCGGCGCGACAACTGCAGATCAATCTCGTTCGTCTGCAACCCAAGGAGCCTTGGCTCAAGGGTGCGTTGGAGAAGTTCTTCAACGATCTAAATTTGAGTTTCGTTCACCAGCTCGAAGGAACGACGCTGGGCAATGTCGTAGCTCGGCCCGATCATGAGCACCTTGGAAAGCCCACCTACACACGGGAGCAATTCGAGCATCTCCTGAATATTTGGATTTGCGATATTTATAACGCCGGAAATCGGAGAGCTTTGGGACATATTCGCGGCTTCGGTGGACAGTCCCCCTTGCAGGCATGGGCAGAAAAGGTACGCGACTATGAAACCGACGCGTTGCCAGGACGGGAGTTATTCATCGCGCTAGCCGGTCATACGTCGCACCGAACCATCCAAAAGAATGGTATCACCATAGACCACATCATTTATGAAGGCCCGGAGCTCGCCAATTTGCTCGGAAACCCAAAGCACAAGCAGCGGGACATGCAAGGCGCGGCGACGCAATATAAGGTCGTGCGCGACCCCAACAATCTGAGTGAGGTGTACGTCCATGACCACCACACTGGCGCCATCCTCACTGTTTCAGCGACCGTCGCACACCGCGAATATGCGAAAGACCTAACGCTCACCGAGCACGAAATCGTCTGCGCCCGAGCGCGCGAGGCGAGCCGCAAGAAGAATAAGCTGTCCACTGCTCAACTCATGCGTACGAAGGCGATGTTGAATGAGATCGCCGCTGAAACGATTGCTGGTCCGAAATTCAAGACCACCCAGCGGCAGCTTGCTCGTTGGCTTGAGGGTGACCGCCGTCGGCAGTTGCGGAGTGAGGTCGAGTCCTTCGCTCCCGAAGGGAACGACTATCTCGAAGCCCTGCCGCCTCGCGCTCCGAAAAACGTGACGAAACACGTTTCCCCTGAAGCCGGGGTTGGTGCTTCCGCCGTTAACCGCATGCCTAAGACTGACGAAACGGCGCCGCCGACAAACGAATTCGAGGACGATTTGGAAGAATTCCGCTCTCAAAAGAAATGGAACGCCAAATATGACTGACAACCAGAACGAAACGATGGCGTTGCCCGAGACGACGCACTCCGTTGCTGCTGATCGCCAACAAAAGATCAAAAGCATCTTTGTCGAACATGATCGCTTCCGTGAAGCATGGAGCGCCATCCGACGTACTCACTATCCGGTGGAGGGCGGCGCGCCGGATCATGGCTCGATTTCACTGCTCGCGGGCGAGAGCAGTGTTGGTAAGACCTATGTCGTCAGCCGCTACGCCAAAGATCATCCGCCATTCATGGTGGAGGGCGGCATGATTTTTCCTGCCGTTCGCGTTGATGTTCCTATGGAAGGCAGGCGAGGCCTCCTTGAAGCCATAGCGGAAGCATTGCAGGTCAGGCATTCGTTGCGGATCAATAATCCGAGTCTGTTGGGGATGGTCCTCAAAGCGTTGGTTGACCACAAAGTCGAGCTTCTTCTCTTTGACGAGGTTCAAACCGTTCTCGATGAGAAGAATCGCCAGATGGTCTCCTATATGCAGCATCTGCTTCGTAAAATTTCGAATTTGGGGACTCTTAATGTCATCTGTATCGGTCTGGAAGAAACATATGACTTTATGAGTGCCGATCCGCAGCTTTCCGGTCGCGGTCTGAATTACACAATTGTACAGCCGTATTCTTGGGAGAATGGAGAAGAACAGAAGCTTTTCCGTCTTCTCTGCGACGAGTTTGATCGTCTTCTTCCGTTCGATAGGCGTTCAGGGCTCGGTGCGCAGTGGATGGCGCATCGGTTGTTCCACGTTAGTGAGGGAAACATCGGCCGACTCAAAAATTTCCTATTCCAGGCAGGCTGTCTCGCAATCAATGAAGGTACAGATATGATTGAGGTTGGCCATTTCGCCATCGCATATGACCGGATCAAACCGCGCGGCGTGGAATTCAATCCGTTCGTGCACGACATGTCGGTAGCGCCAAAAAGGGAAGAAGCACCTCATAGGATTTCCGGTGCTCCGCGCGACATCTTTAAGAAGAAGAAACGCACTGATGTCGTCGCGTGATACCTATACCGTACCACTCCCGCGCTGGCCCCCGAAAGCGTTCAAATACGAACCGGCGCATGGCTATTTCCTTCGGCTTGCCGAGAGAAATGGGGCTCAAAGCGCGCGCGTCTTTGCGGACGGTGTGGGACTCAACGGCCGCAACTTTGACATCGCTGAGCTGCTTCGCTTTTGCCAGAAATTCCCAATAGCGGGAATGGAAGAATTAATCGCAGCAACACCTTCCATCGAGGGCTCTTTTATCCGCGTGAACGGTCAGACATTTCGGAAAGCAACGGATTGGTCCGCACGGCGACCAAGAGTGTGTGATGCCTGTCTTGGCGAAGTTCGGTATTACCGCAACTGGTGGGACCTCTCCATTATCGGAAGGTGCCCCATTCATGATCGCCCTCTAGTCGGAGGTGACACATCGTCGTCCCTTGCTTGGTGGTATCCAGCAATCGGGGTGACATCAGAAGGACATGACCTGGCTATATCTCCAGTGATGCATTCTGAGTGCAGGCTTGGAACTTGGGATGCTTACGTCCTCGGACGCATGGGAGTGATTTTGTCGCCGTCGGCACCGCTTCTCGACAAGTGCGAGTTGTTTGAAGCAATTGCGGCTGTCGAGTTTCTCGGAAAGGCCGGACTATTTGGGTTTCGCGCAAACACACCGGGCCGACTAACTGACAACGACCGCCTGCAAGCGTTGAATGTGGGCTTCAGTGCGTTCAGGGCTGGTGAGAACGGCCTCATAAAATTGATCGAAGCATACGTTCAAACGAACCCGCGATGGCCGGACCGACACGATGGTCAGACCAGTTTGGAGACATTCTTCGGATGGCTCTGGCAGGGAGCGAGAAATGCGCTCCCATCGATTGCAATGACAAGCGTCGAGGCTGCGATGCGTGCGGTTGCCGACCGCCATTGCATAGGCAGCGCCCGAGGGATGTTAAAGGGGCGGGGACCAAATGCATTGGAGGATGGCAAAATCGCGTTGGAACCATTGGCAAGAAAGCTAGGCGTCCCACGGAAGCGATTGCGAGTCTTCGTTGAAATACTTGGTCTATGTCGAAATGGAACGGGTCGAGGAGTGTTCCATTCGTTCGGGCCCGAAGAAATTGCACTCATCAAAGCAACGCTAGGCGATTTGTTGAGCTTCAATCAGGCCCTGCAAATGACCGGTTTCTCTAGGCGCGAATTCAAGAAGTTCTGTAAGGCAAACGCTATTTCGGCTTTTGCGTCTGCAGGGACGGCTCATGCGCGCTTTCGGAAAAGCGAAATTGCAGCCCACCTTGAGCTGCGGCATCGAGCTGAGGAAGATGGCACGCCATTAGCCACGAAAGACTGTCTGAGGTCGCAATGCTCGATTAGAGGGTTTCGGCCCCGAGCAAATCCAATTCGGCCGGGCTTGAGAAGGCGCGATGCGGCCGTAGCGCTTGGCGTGGAACCAATTGTCATCAAGGCTTTGATAGACGCCGGATATTTGGGCCTCACAACCAGAAGCTATTTGGCGCGCGCTACTGTCGATGAAACTAGCGTCAAAAACTTCAAGCTGAAGTATGCGCCCGCCCATCTGTATGCGGGAATTCTACAATGCCGTCCCAATTCTGCGATGGCTGTGCTGGAGAAGCACGGTCTTGCCAAACTGCCTAACATTAAAACCAAGGAAGCGAGCTTCGTGGACCGGATTGCGGCGCGGGTCGCGCTGGGCCTGACAAATGATCCAGACGAAGTAGTCCATGGCTCTCTTGGCCATTTTTGGAAAGAGTTTGTTAGCTACGTACGGAGCAAATGTGGTTCGACGAGGATGTTCAATCAAAGAGAACATAGCGCGGTCCGTCTCTATAGTGGAGATCGACGATTTTCAGTTGTGTTCAAGATCGACAAATCGTTGCGTTCGATCAGCTACGAATTGACTTGCGATCCGAGAAAGTCATTCCGGCGATACGAGCGCGCCTCGCAATATCTGCCGGAGATATCGGAGCGACTGGCACAAAGTGTTATCAAGAAGCTAGACGATGGCACACTGATCATATCTGAGGGGCGGGAATGCAATTTTAGCCACGATGATTGTTGGAGAGAAATATTCGAGTGGATCGAGCATAGAATGCTTTTCTTCCGTTCGATCTTCGCCCCAAAAGCAGCAAAATATCGGATAGGAGCGGACGACTCTGTTCCGGAAGATGCAAACGACAAAATTGGCCAACAGTCAGCATATCTTTGAAATAATGATGGGCCCCGTGCGGGTTCGCCGCCATCCCCACCCCGCGATTGATCCGCCCCAAAGTGCGGCGTCTCCTGCGGTCCCCGCGCTTAATGGGTCCGGGTCCCCAACGCGCGCATCGCTTATGCCGATGCGCCTTCCATATCCGCGATCTTGCGAAACTCGCCTAGAATTTCCTGATGATTGCTGTTCAGGTAACGCACGATGCGCGTATTCCGGAGGAGTTTCGCCAGATACCCCTTGGCTAGAACAAGGTCCAAGTGATCGGTGCCATAAGATTGCTCCGCGATTTTGAACTCACGCTCTAAGTTTGACGCCTCTCGCTCCATCAAAGCGATTTGCTCATCAGTCAAGCCTCTGAGTTTAGGACTGTGAGGAGCGACGAGCTGATCCTTCGTAGTCGCCGCAAGCAGCGCCCGCGCATAACTGCCGGTGAATTTGTTCATGGCGATCATCAGTTCCGCGGCCTCGATCTGGCGGATGGGCACCATCTTTCGGAGTTCCGAAAATGCGTTGCTCGCCACATACTTGTCCTTGAGCAATTCAGCGGCTTCGGGGCAGATGCCATCCAGTAGGCGCACTTTGTGTCGGAGGGTGCTGACATCGATATTCAGAGCTGCGGCGATCCGCTTCTCCGGTGCGCCACGTTCGATGGCCTTCAGGATCATTTTGTGCTCCTGAATGATCGCGAGGCGGTTGACTCGCCGATTGTAGGTGAAGCCCTCGTCGTCGGTCGAAACGAGACAAGTGACTTCAGTTTCCCCGAGTTCCTTGAGGACCTCGACGCGGAGATGTCCGTCCAGCAATAGATAGGCGCCGCTACTGTCGCGACAGCGCGTAACCACGGGAGGCTCGATGATTCCGATTTCGCGGATTGAACTGACAATCTGGCTATATTTCCGTGAGCGCTTGATGTTCGGCGAAACGACATGAAGCGGCCGAATGTCCGCGATCTTGAGCCGAACGCTGTTCTGCTCAAACCCGATTTCAACGCCTCCAGATTGGCTTCTGCGTCGGGTCATGTGTCGGCACCGGACAGTCGTGAACCGATATTGCCGGGAAGAGAATCCAGGCTTTCAGCGCGCAACAGATTCACGAAGTTATCGTCATTGAAAAGTGTCCGCAGCGCCTCGACCACGAATATCAATCGTCCTTTCGTGAGGTCGGCCTTCTTCACCATGGCACGCTTCTTCTCAGCGTCGTCGCGATAGGTGCGAAGCAGTCGCTCCACTGACATGGGCCGACGGGCGCCGTTCTTATCCAACCCTTTGCCGCGACGCTGGCGCTGAGCGATGAGGCGCTTGACTGCGCTGAGCTTGGTTCCGCGCAACAGCTTTCGCTCGTAAGCTTCATGGAGTACGCGCTGCACCTCGGTATCATCCGCTTCGGCGATTTCAACAGCGACGCTTACCGGCAAGTGTCCGGATTCGACAGCCCGCAGAAGGCGGTGCTCGCCGGTCTCTAAGAGACGAACAACGGCTCGCACATATTCGAGGGTGAGGCCGGTCTTGGCTGCTATATCGACCTCGTCATAACCTCGCCGCTTGAGCCCACCGATATCGTGCAGCAGGTCGATGGCTCTGTGTTGGCGGCGGGCGAGATTTTCGACGAGGCTCATCACCATGCAGTCTTCTTCGGTCGCGTCGATCACAATGGCGGGAATAGTTGGTTGTTTTAGAGACCGAAATGCCTCCAGACGACCTTGGCCGCAGACGAGATCATAGCGGTCGCTATCAACTTTCCGGGCGACCGTTATCGGACGCTTCAATCCGATGGTCGCAATGTTATCGATAATTTCCTTGAACACTTTCTGATTTCGGACACGTGGATTGACCACCTCGACTTGATCGATGGGGATCGATAGCACAATCGGCGGTGTCTCGGTTTTCACTACGCGACCTCCTGTAGGCTCACGCGTTCGCAGAACTCGAAGAGATAATCGAGGGTCTCAAAGCAATAGCAGTCGAGCGAAACGCCGTTCGCTTCCGCGAGGTGCAACCGTCCGACGGTCATATCGAGGGAGGGCAGTAGATAATAGTCGAGAACATCAGTGTTGTTCGCCGCCATGCGAATGGCGGCGGTTATGTCCGGAAGAACGCCGGTATCGAGACGGATGTGCCAACGATAGGAGCCTGTAGCGGTCATGGCACACCGTGCAATCACAACGGATATTGTGAATTCATCGTTGACACGCAAAAGCCCGTTAGGGAGCGGTTCAACAAGCCCTCCGATCTTCTGGATGCCTGCGACAACATCGGCCACGGCCGACGGATGTCGTGCCCGTAACGCGCGATTGGTCTCGACATATTGGTAGTCGCGCTCTGGGGTGTAGCCGATTAATTCATATGCTCTCAGCACACTGCCAAAGCGACTCCGAAAGATACTGCTGGATGGGACTCCGTCGGCCTCGTCGATGACGATCCCCGAGAGATATCCTCTTTCCCGAAGGAGGCTACCGAGCGCGGAGAGCATTTCCTCGTCCGGCATTCTATAGGACCGTTCGGCAATGATTGCTTGCGCGCCATCGAAGAGCTGACGATCCACTATGGATTCGAATACCCCGTTCGAGCGCACCCACATTTCGGGACTATTGAGAACATGCTTGCGCTTGAGTTTGAAGGACGCGCAATTCCAGACATTGTTACCGATATATTTCTCATTGATCAGCACCTGATGGACCGTACCCTTGGTCCAGGGCCGTTTTAGGTCTGTGAGGACGCCAGCTTTGTTGAGGTCCGATGCGATCTGGGTTTCGGATTTTCCGTCTTGGACAAACCACCGGTATATTTGGCGAATGGTTTCGATTTCGGACTCTGGGCCGGGCACTAGGATCACGCGGTCAGTCTGGATGCTTTTGTGCTGACCTCGGACGAGCTGCTCTTTCACCGCTCCCGCCTGATCAATTAGTTGGCGACGCAGACCGAGGCCAGCAGGACCACCTTGCCGATAGCCCAGCTCGATTAGGCGGCACTGTCCCGCGAAAACCTTGGCAGACAGCTCACGGCTGTATTCGCCAGCCATCGCACGCTTAACGCCTTTGACGATTGTTGAGACCGGGCTGCCGTCGTTCTCAAATTGCTCGGCGCAATACTGAACGCTGATACCGGCGCGTTTGCACCGGTATTCATAGTAGGCGCTCTCATCGGCATCTTGGAATCGGCCCCACCGACTTACGTCGTAGACGAGGATCGTGTCGAAATCGGAATGGCCGGACTCCACGTCAGCAAGAAGTTGCTTGAGCCCATCCCGCCCATCCAAGCGCAAGCCGCTTTTCCCAGAGTCCGCATAAGTCCGAACGATCTCCAGGCCCCGGCGCGCCGCGTAGCTCCGGATCGCTTCAGCTTGGTTCTCGGTCGAGTATTTCTGGTGCTCGGTGGACATGCGGACATATTCAGCCGCCCGAACAGGAATACCCGCCATTGATGTCTCATCGCCCGAATTTCTTCCGGACGCACGCCTTCCAGCACCCATTTCACTCGTCCGGTTAAAGTAACCCCTTCGGCGAGTTCTTTTTTCCAGTGTAACTGCGGAGAAAAGACCGATGCGGAAAAAGATGGGCAATGGATTTCCAAAGATGGGCAATTCATTGCCCCTTTCGGATGCAGACCGGGCTGAGCCGTCGTATGAATCCATCATCGCGGCGGCTGTTCGGCAGGAACTGGGTGGCAGTCACCAAGCGATCAAAACACTCATGCGGCGGACCGGCGCGAGTGCGCGGACCGCCAAGAACTGGCTATCCGGTTCGGCCGGACCGAGCGGCGCTCATCTCGTGGAACTGATGCGGTCGTCTGACCCCGTCTTTGAGGCTGTCCCAAAGATGACGGGGCGAGAGCAGTTCGCGCGCGGTGGCAAGCTGGTGGAGGCAAATGAATTGCTAAAGCGTGCACTAACACTGTTGGAGGGCTGAGTGCCGTCCATCGTCGGATTCTTGACTGCACGCCAGAATCCTTCAAACTCTCGCGTAGGTCGAGAACATGTGCTGGCGATTCGCCCACTTGTTGCCGTGTCAGAGAATCTCGACCGCTCCAACGGCTCCTTTCTAAAACAATATCTCCGGCGATCCGGGGGTATCAACCTGCGTTGGGCGCACGTGTCGCTCGCGCCAAAAGGAAGCCGCTATGAATACTGCAATGAGCCTGCCGACCAACCCACCCGTCAATCTCGGGGCATTTTACACCGATCTCATATGGGAGAAGGCATTCGCTGAATTGAACGCGATCCATGCCGCAATCGCTCGAACGGTCGGGGTCCGCCACGATCCAATTGTCAATTGTGTCGATGGTGAGTTCGAAGGTCCAAGAAAGTGGGCCATCGTGATGCTCGAATTCGAGCAGCCGGGAGGAGGCCAAGCGCATATCTCAGCATCCATCGAATGCAAAAATGAGGTGCTGCTCTTTGGGTTCGCGTCCGA
>Ga0209915_1001694_pt1 | contig 29041 bp, 34 predicted proteins | sample ThiBiot_750_plan_FD_183952 | JGI IMG/M metagenome (GOLD analysis project Ga0209915, IMG submission 183952) | Wastewater bioreactor microbial communities from Cape Town, South Africa - Thiocy_cont_750_plan (SPAdes) | ecosystem: Engineered > Bioreactor > Thiocyanate-remediating > Anaerobic-Aerobic... | reverse complement strand
TGAAGAAAGAAAGAAGAATGAAGAAAAAAGGCAATATACAATGGGTAGGAGGGGAGGGATGTATGATGATGAAAAAAGTTCACTCTTACTTGTTAGTACCATGAATTGTAATTAAATAACATTCGTATGCGTATTTTTTCTCTGTTTTGAATATGTCTTACATGCATAGATTGATTTGAATTTCTAATGTATCAGTAGATTCGCGACCAAATGACTTCTGTCTATACGATTGATAAAACATTGAATTGTTATCAAATTGAACGAAAAAAAAGAAGAAAAAAAAACAATCGAGCGATAAATTCGAACGTGTTGTTATTCGAACTCAACTAGCTTAACCAGTTTAGTCAAGCACTACACGATAATAATCAATTGAAATTCAAGAACAAGTATACTATTGTTATTGTCGACTGCATAAATCCTTTACGTATATCGATGTAAACGAAGTTCATAAGTGTATATATATATATATAGTCGTACAATTCCTCTCGACTAGAGCTCAAATGAACATACAAACGCGAGGGACAAAATTGACAATTATCAGAATACGATGTTCATATGAAGAAAAGGTTACTTCTGTAACTCGAATAGTTCTAACGATACTATTTCTATGTGCTTTTTCATTTAAAATATGAACAGAGAGAGACAGAGACAGAGAAAGAGCTGAGTATTGCGCTCGCGCGCGACTAATCCAATGTTTACGAGAAGAAGGCGGAGGAAAAAGAAAGAAGTAAAGAAAATGAACTGTTCATGTGCACAATCGTTGCAATACAGTCATAATTCGTTCTCGTGTCCGACATAAGAAAGAAACATACGAATCTTCTCTTTTTCTTCCTTCTTCTTCTTCTTCTTCTTCATCATTTTCTTATTTAGAAAGATAATTGAATGTGCTATGTAGTCGTGATGATTGTGGTCATCTGATACACATACACTTTCTCTATCTCTCTTTCTCACTACAAGATTAGACAAGTGTTATAATTACTACTTCTCAAAATCGTTTTTCTTATTACCTTTAAATTCAATTGCTCACTAATGTTTACATAGATCAGTTTTCATACGAAAATCTCAAGAATTTTCATTGATAATCGTTTACAACTTCTAGTAAATAATAATAACTGAGTCAAATATTCGATGTATGTACATATTGACTAAGAAATTGGATCAATCGACTGATTTCTATGTAACAATTTCTCAGATACTTAATCTCTTTACATAATACAGATATGTATGAAAATATTCAATACCTTTTTCTCGTATTCATACAATTGTATGGCATGTCTATCAGGGTGTATATGTAGACGAAAGAAAACAGAAAAATGAGTACACGATCGTTCATTTTGGTGTACAAGGTCGATAATTGTCGTTCTTTTAAAAAAAAGCGTCTATCTACGCGATAGTCTGAAATCAATATTGACTAGCATTGAAATAAAATAGATAGAATAAGCGTCTTTCTGAATAACTTTGTCTTCTTACCCCTACAAATGTATATATCGATATTTATTTGATCAACTGTTGTTGTTCTGTCTGTCTGAAGTGGCATTCATTAATGTCCGAGGACGAGACTACTATAATAGAAGGATAGAAGGCATCATCTTATTTATCTATCGTTTCTTCGTCTTCTTCTTCTTCTTTTTTTTTTGTTTTTCATCACTCTTGGTCGTATTTGTGATGATCACGTCGAACAGAAAATAACAAAGAAAGAATAGAATCGAACCGAACAGATGGACAATCATGATGGTTTACGTCTTTGTTTGCTCGTTCGATATACATCTATGTATATTTTAGTATCCCTTGCAATTTTTTATCATAAGGTTAATCGTCTCCATGGGCAAAGGCACGAACAAATGAGGAAAACATTTGTCTGATATCTACTTTTATTTTGCCGTAAACGGCTTGCTCTCTAATTTAATCCTAACTGCCTTGTGCTCGATGTGTCTACATTTGTACGCATATGTGTTGATAAAGTTGTTGTTGTTGTTGCTGCTCTAATATCTTCTGATTGCATCTACATATATGAGAACAAAAGAATCCAATCTGTCATTAATAATACTATTAACACATAAAAGAAGAAGAAGAAGAAGAAGAAAAAAAACTGAATGAAATAACGTATTTGTATTGAACCAATAAACTCCTTCGTTCTTATCGTTTAATTCATCGATAACAGAAGACAAAAAAAAATTTGCGAGTTTTTGTATTTCAAAGATAACAAAAACGAATTTCATTGATTATTCATTCTCTCTCTCTCTCTCTCTCTCTCTCTCCCCATGATTTTAACTATTCATATCATAACGTTCGATTGAGCATATAGTTCTACATATGTTCTTATTCTACCGTGCCTATTCGCATTTGTCGTTTATCAATTGATATTTATTTGAAATGTAATTCGAGTACAAAAAGCAAATTGTGCCTATGATTTTTTTGCTCGATAGATATATTTATACATATTTGAAAACGAAGGAGAAGAAAATCGAAATGATTGATACTAAACGATTAGTATTACATACACTAAAACAAATCTATGATTCAATATTAGCCATACAAGATTTAAATAGAGGTCAAATAGATTGAAATCGTTTTTTTTCTTCGACAATGATATTGATCGCCGAAGACGATATATGATATGTTGAAATTCATTAGAATCTTTTCAATGTAAATAAATTTTAATAAAATAGTAAGAGCAAAAAAAAAGTAATAACATTGGATTAAAAAATGTCTCAAATAGAAATAATTTTCTATCTAATCCATGCTAGAATATCTATTGATAATTACATTATGTACATACATATACTATCATTTTGATTCTTTTTAATCAGTTTTTTTCTATATATGTCACTATATGTGAATATAAAGGCAAGAGATCAGATTTCGATGAGTCTTCTGTCAACAGAAAGATTTGTTCTTATTGTTGAATAATATTTCATAATTCTCAATCATGGTGACATCTATTTGATTAATGAATAAATAGTTAATGTTTCAAAAAAAAAATGAAAAAAAAAAGTATATATCAATCTGGTATACATAATTTTCTTTCAACACGTCATAAATTTTTATTTCATGACATCGAATGTCATCTTGATAAATTTTGCACGGTCAGGAAATCATCCGGGAAGTACTTTTGTATCTTTTAGCATATATGAAAAAGAAAAAAAACTCTCCTCCTCCTATTAGAAGTATCATATTTCATTAATTTTCTCACGACAAAGAAGTTCTATAGATTTCTAATGAAGATTTAATTTACAAATGAAAACTTTTCAAAGTCATTTCTACGCCAGACAACTAAACGCACTTCTATATCGTCCAAAAAATAATATTCTTTGATGAATTAGTTTTTTTTTTTCATTCATTTCGTTTGCTTATTTGCTTGAAAAGAAAGAGAAAACAAAAACATGCTAATATCATTTATATATTGATGTTATTTTGTCGAAAAATGCAAGAAAATGAATTAATAACGATGACAGTCCACTGAAATCGAAAAAAAACAAATCAGTATGAGTCAGTATGTCAAATATTTCTGTTTTGTTAGATGTAATAATATGTTGATGTCTTTCTCTCGTTAATTATATTTCCTTTCCGATCAATTGACATCTTACGAGACTGTTTAGTTGAATAGAAATTTCTTAGTTTCAAAATATGATTTTCCTAACGATAATTAGACTTTTATCGATCGAACAGAAAAAAATATTGTATCGACGAAACGATTCATTGAAATTTGCATTAGATATCTGTAATATTGTTGTTATTATCATCATTCTAACGACTATTAAAGCCTATTGTCGAAACATTATTGATTGATGCATTACATATTGTTTGTGAAAAAAAAGGAAATTTTTGAGTTATTGATAAATAGTAAGTATTTACAAGAGAGTGCCATCGATGCACACATGAATATGTCTCGACATCTGAAGGATAATCAATGGTTTATCCCCTAAATCTTATATAACTTCGTTTCATATTATGTATCATCTTTGTTTTTCTAATGTAGGCCATTATTAGTTGTATATAATAGATGGTAGTCATCGTATAATGCTTCGATGAAAGCCAATAAATTTTTCCTATCCTCTTGTCTCTTGTCTTTTCCTCTCTCTCTCTCTCTCTCTCTCTCTCTTTATCTATTTTTTTCCTTGGTAGTTCGGTTTCTTCTTTCCTTTTTTCCCTATACGAGTGTGTATGTGTATTTTTTTTCTTTTTTTTTACCCTTATTTGTGATAGTCAATCCATCCATCCATCAGTCAGTACCAAGAGAGATTAACGGTCTTATATATCGGAAAGCACACCCTCAATGAGGCTTCATAGATGATCAATGAATGATGTTGATAATGATGACAATAATGATGATGAGAGAATGATGTGACAAAAGAAAAGAATACTTATTATCATTTATGTTATCCACAGTTGACTCGATTATAACGATGAAATAATTGAATAATTTATATATCTCTTGAAATATTTTGTCGTTATCGACTTTGTTTTTCTTTTATTTATGAGAGTAAATCATTTTTTTACACAGTGCAGAAATCGGCATCTTCTTGCGTAAATAAACAGACAAGATAGAAGAATGCATTCGCATTGGAGACATGGTGTCAAGTCAAAATATTTACGAATTCATCCATATTACTATTTAGTAGCAGTAATCTAAATGTCACTCGATATTCTAATACTGCATGTGCTGTTTTCTGATTACTTCGTTTTTTTTATTTATCTCTGTCTCTCTCTCTCCCTCTCTCCCTCTATGTCTATTTTTCTTTCTATCTCAATCGCTCACAGATGGTTGAGTGAAGAATTCTTCTAATATGGTTAGTTTCAGTGAACTCAGCTAATTCTCTGCGTGAGTATGCATATGTATGTCATGTTTGCTACATGCTTTTACGGTTCTATCCTCTTCTCTCTCTCTCTCTCTGGTTGCTTGTTTGTTTGCTGTTTTCCTCAGTTGATAATCTCGTCGAGTGTTTTTCTCTCCTATTCGTATTATCATCTCGTTGTCCGTAACAGAACTGTGATCAACGTTGTTGAATAGATATGTAAGTTTGATGATAGACTTCATAACCTAGAAAACATCTTAGACATAACATGGATGCAATGTAGACAACACCAGACGAGAGACGACCGTCTTCGTTTTGTCATGTTTCGGTTTTTTTTATCGAAGCAGTAGTGGAATCTGACATCCATAATAAAGATGCGTTTGTATGTCTATTCTTCGTTTACTATCCTAAATATTGTTGTTATTTTCTTCGTTTCGCATTGCTTTCACACGTGCATATGTATATACATAGAAAATGATGACAACGTCAATGATGAAGATGATGATATTCTTTTGAGTAGAATGTGAATAGGACGGATATAAGCATATATGATAAAGTGGATAGTAATGCTTCTAGAATCTATTTCTGCTTCTTCGTCTGCTTTTTCTTCGTCGTCGTTTTCTTTTTTTTTTATTTATGTGTATGTTGATCAGCTTTTAATCTGTGTATGCACATGCATGCATTTGCACATCGTTATCAAATATCTCGAGTGGAAACGAACCGGAAATAGATAACCTTGCAGGCAGATCAGCAAGAAACCGTAACGTTTCATTACATTTGAGTGTCCAAGAAACAAAAATCAAGGAAGAGCAAAGGGGAGAGAGGAGAGAATGTAGGAAAACTCGAAAGAAAAAGAAATTGAAGAAGAGAAACAGCACAAGAAGAACAAGAAAAATGAAATATAACAATTAATTTCCTTTTTTGAGTGACTGAACGACCAAATAACATACAAATATAAGCAAAAAAATATGCGCAGAAACAGAATGAGAATAAAAGAAAGAAAAGAAGTATGAGAAGAAAAATGCACGAAAGCATCGGATAAAGGTTTTTCAACGAGTCTTAATAAAAGCGAGATTATAATGAGGATAAAAATACGTGTGCTTTATGCATAACTTATTGTCAAAACAAAAATAAGAACATCAACATATCATCATATTTTAAACAAATCCACTTACAAACAGGGTAAGATTTTATTTTTATTATTGAAAAGAAGAAGAAGAAAAAAGACAGCAGCAGCAGCAGGTCAAAATAGAAGATAACCTATTTTTCTTTTCTATAAGAAAATTATCTATTCTGTTATTGTCATTCTTGTTCGTTGGAGTAATAGTTTGACTTTGTGTGCTTAGTCAAGACTTGTCGAAAAGTTAATTCTATTTCAGACATGAATATACGAACTACTTGTTCTTATCTAGAAAGTAAAAGAAAAGGAAATCCGTCATTTTAACGAAGTTATCACATTGCATTCTCTCCTAGTTAGTGCTATTTATATTTGTTATTAGTTTTCTCTTGTTGATTATTTAATAGCAAAGAAAAACGTTTGTTTTCATTCTGATTTTCAACGTTATAAAAGAAAAGATCATGAACCAGGTGAACCAAAGTCACAGTAAGATTGAGCATCATTGACATTTTAAACGGTTGTCTCTGTGAAATCTTCACATGAAAACATCTCTTTTGTTATGTTTCTTTAATGACTAACGACAGGAAATGAACCAAAGTTGATGATCGGATCAAATGCGTGCGTGTGACTTCTTATTATGTTAGCTCTTACATCTTCTATGCAGACAACATAAACAACTATTAGATTTATATGAAAAGATTTGACGAAAATACATTAGGATCTAATGTGTACATATATAAGAAGATTAGTACTGAAAGTGCAGGTAAACCAAATCAGAAACAATTATCGTAAGATTTAGCTCGGTCGTTTTCAATATAGACATCTCGAAAGTATCATTCGATTACTGGAAGAAGTCAGTCGTGCTGGTTTCCATTGATGTTGTTGTCATCATCATCTTGGCTGGCTGCCGACAATGTCAAATTAATCATTGCTCTACCTCAGTCGTTGTTGTCCTTACTCGCTCGCTCGCTCGCTCTCTCTTTCTTTCTTTTTCTCTCTCTCGTTGTACATTTTCTTGCATCTTCTTTTTTTCTGTACTCCGATGAAAATCATCTGTAAATATGAGGAAAATAGGAACAACAAATTTGGCTGTTTGCTTTTTCCCGTTGCGTTCGTGCTTTCTAATTAGCAGCTAAAAAAAGTTAGCCCTTTTCTATATAACAGTATGTTGTTTGTTATTATTATTATTATTATTATTATTATTTGTTGTATTACTCATAACACGAAATTTATCGTGCCAAAAGCTATACTATCCATATTCATGGTTTGTCCTTCCAATTCGGTATAAATATTGAATGACAGTAGTCTTGCTTTTTCTTCTTCTTCTTCTTCTGTACTACGTACTAACATGAAAAAAAATGAAATAGTTTTTAGCTTTTCTAATGTATGCTGGTGTTAACGAGCAGAGAGACAACGAAGGACGTTGAAAGAATAAGTGAGTGACAGCGTTCACATTATAATAGTTATATTAACCCCCCATCATCAATTTTCATCGATAAGCAAAATAGAAAGAAATCAAATCGAAATCAATACACTATTCTTTTCTTTTTCTTGTATGAAATACAGACGTGCACTACTGCCACCAGGCGTCGAAGTCATTTTCATCATTTTTCATTCGAATCACTCGTATGATTTCTTTTTTGTATATTATCACCAAATTTACTATACCCGTCACCCATTCAATCATGCTGTTTCCACCCGTATGATTTAGTTAAACTTGATCTTACTTTCTTGTAATGAGACGTCATATAACTTGTTGAAGAGAAAAAAAATGCCTTGTTTTTTTTTAAACCCCTTGATGGAATCGTTTTTTTGTACTCAGTGAATATTAGGAACTATGATTTCGTATTTAAAAAAAAATAGCTCGTTTTCATTTCCCTCTAATTGAATGAGAAAAAAAATATTTGCTCTCATTTTTCTCCTCCTTTTCTTTTGATCATTAGGCATTAATATTAAGAAAATAAACATGCGTAGACACATTCTTTTGAAATCCCTAACAGGTTAGAGCGTAAATGTGTTTGCATGTTTACATTTCTGTACTCATAGGAGAAAGAGAATTCGTAAGAACAAGAGACAAAGAAAGTATACCAAAAAAAAACTAGTTCAGAAAGAAAAAAAAGGAAATAACACAGATTTAAAATCTCAAGAGAATTAATTGTATATATTTGTGCGTGTATATCTATATGTGCATCCTCTATTTCGATTATCAGCAGTATAGTCAATGTTGAAGAGTAATCATAGACAACAACAAAGAAAAATAGCAAAATAAAAGATTTCCCACGAGCATTTTCATATTGTTCCTTAACGATATTTTATTCCATGAACATACAAAGATGAGATAATGTGAGAGAGAAGACAAAAAAGTTTGACATTCATTCGTTCGATTTATATACAAATTTTTCATTATACTTTTTTCTTCGTTTTAGATTATTAATTAAATAATCAAGAAAAATAAAGAAACAAAAATAAAAACATAGAATATAATCGACAAATTCAATTTTAAACAAAAGAATTAAGACGATGGTGAGGAACTATCTGGTAAACTTGACCTCCTAGTTCTCTTTTGTCGACTCGATGTAAGTGTTTCTTTTCCGTCAAGGACATACGCATATACATTTCTTAAAAGTATATTCTCGATTTCTTTTATGTACTACACATAGTCACACATGTCAACATGCATATCTACCACAAACTTATATGAAATAAATGAGACTTTGAGCAATTAATGATCATATATACATGCATACGTATACGAACTACGTTGCCTTCTCTCTTTTTGTTTCTTTGACATTAAACACATAAATAATATTGATTATTCTAATACATTTTCTTTTCTTTTTTTTTCTCTCTTCTATGCATATATAGATGCCTGTCGATGTCGACTACTGCTGCTGTCACCATCTTCACCATCACCTAATCCATTTAGATCATGCAACACAAATTTTTGCTTGGTCATGGATAAAAAACGTTTGACAACCAAAAATCATCTCAATCATAACAACACGAAGAATAATAATCTTTATCATTCATCGTCGCCAACAATTGTCACACTACCAAATGATGACACACATCTACATGAAACCGATCGATTTCTAAATGAACATGCATCATCAAATGTTCTCTCAGATTTACCACGTTCACGTAATCTCGAAGAAACTGATGAAACCGAAATACCATTTCCTGGTTTTGTTGATCAAGTCTTCTATTGTCTTCGACAAACAACTCAACCACGTTATCTATGTTTAAAATTAATAACATCGCCATGGTTTGAACGGCTAAGTATGTTTGTTATACTACTTAATTGTATTACACTTGGCATGTATCAACCATGTGCACATCATACTGGTATGCAAACAACAAAAAAATGCGAAACTGTTCGGTGTATTTGGTTACAAGGAGCAGATTATTTCATATTTGCATTTTTTACGATTGAAATGTGTATTAAAATGACAGCTATGGGAATTATCGGTAAAGGAACTTATTTAGCTGATACATGGAATCGACTCGATTGTTTCATTGTTATTGCTGGGTAAGTTGAATATTCAAATATTCTATGCTAATTAAATATTTATTGTCTTGTGTGTTTTCTTTTTTGTTTCGTTTATAAAAAAATCTAGATTAGTTGAAGCTTTAATACCAGGTGATAATTTAAGTTTATCAGCTATACGTACAGTACGTGTTCTTCGTCCATTACGTGCCATTAATCGTGTTCCATCAATGCGTATCTTAGTTATGCTACTACTCGATACGTTACCGATGTTAGGAAATGTGTTACTTCTTTGTTTTTTTGTCTTCTTTATATTTGGTATTGTTGGTGTACAATTATGGAAAGGTTTATTACGTAATCGTTGTTTTTTACAATTAAATGAAACCATTATTACTGATCATGCATTATTTGAGTACGTGAATTTTTGTTGTTGTTGTCGAAAATAACAATTATTTTTTAAGTGATTTTCCTCTACAACGCTTTTATATTCCACCTGATCACGATTCATTCGTTTGTTCTCAGCCATTGACGGGTGGTATGACTAAATGTTCCGAAATTCCAAAACTACGAAAAGGAAATATGACTTGTGAACTTGATTTCGACAGCTACAGTGCACAATTAGCCAATAATCCTGGTAGACCTGTCAATGGTTGTGTCAATTGGAATCAATATTATACAATTTGTAATCCTTCGGATAAAAATCCTTTTTCTGGTTCGATCAGTTTCGATAATATTGGTTTGGCATGGGTAGTTATCTTTCAAGTAAAATCTTTTCAATTTCGAATCATTTCTTATAATCATATGAAATTTTTTGTTTTCTCAGATAATTAGTCTTGAAAGTTGGGTTAATATTATGTATTATATTCAAGATGCTCATTCATTTTGGGATTGGATATATTTTGTTTTTCTTGTTATAATTGGCTCATTTTTTATGATTAATCTATGTCTTGTTGTTATTGCAACACAATTTAGTGAGACAAAAAAACGTGAAACTGAACGAATGCTAGCTGAACGACGACGTTTTTCACGTTCATCAAGTACATTATTCAGTGAAGAACCAGGTTCATGTTGGGAAGAAACAATAAAATATTTCGAACGTCTATGGCGACATGCACATAAACGTATAATAATTCACTGGAAAAACTTTCAAAATAAACGTGCCAAAGTAAAAATCATAGTGAACGATTGATATTTAGTTGAATTGTTTTGTTTTGTTTCATTTTTCATTTAAAGAATAATCGAAGACGTTTAATTGAAGTGAAAAAACGTCGTCGAAAAGATTCAATTCTAATAAATGATAAAAAATCTTCGACAATACAAATTCAAATAACTCCAACAGATAATACATCTCCATTGTCAAACGCCAATATCATTCATCGACCACATTGTCGACTTTATGAACAGAAAACTTCATTGCCTACTTCCGATTCTATTGATTCGTCCGTTGTTAATCCAGAAAATCCCAATGTCAATCAAACAAATCCAACAACAAGTCCTACATTTGAATCTTTGACAACATCTCTACCTGTACAAACACTTTCACCAATTTTATCATCGAAGAAACGTTCGGTAAAAATGTCGGATATTACTGAAATGATTTGTCCTGATGTAAATATCATACCTTCAGCACATAATATTGTCGAAAATCTTTTGACTGAAACTATGGAAAAAAAATCAACTATTCAATTTTGTGAATGCCATCGAGAAGATAATATTACTGATGATGACGATGAGTATGATGATGATGCCGAAGAAAATTATTATGGAAAAAAGAAAAACAAAGAACGTTCAAAAATTGGTCTCTTCTATGATCGATATTTACATGCTTATTACGCAAAATTTCGTCAAACTATCATTAATTTTGTTAGTGGTAAATACTTTCGCCGTATTGTTCTATCAGCTATTGTTATTAATACATTATCCATGGGTATTGAATATCATGGTCAACCACAAGAATTAACGAATGCATTAGAATATAGTAATTTAGTATTTACAATTTTATTTCTTATTGAGATGATTCTCAAATTAATTGCCGATGGATGCTTAGGATATATTCGAAATGCATATAATCTATTCGATGGTTGTATTGTTCTCATGAGTGTTATTGAATTGCATGGAAATAAAAATAGTGGCCTATCTGTTCTACGTACATTTCGTCTATTACGTGTATTAAAATTAGTGAGATTTATGCCAACATTAAGACGACAATTAGTAAGCAAACGATTTATTTCTTGCAAATCGAATCTCGTCTAACAAGATTCGATGATAATCAATTCTCTTGAGACTTTGTCTATGTAGTTTTGAAGAAGAAGAAAAAGAAAACGAGCAAATCGTTTTCATTAAAATGTCAATGAATTTAATTTTTCCTATTCTATTTAGATTGTAATGCTCAGGACAATGGATAACGTTGCAACATTCTGTTCTCTATTGATTTTATTCATATTCATATTCAGGTAGGTTGAAATTCGACTGCGAATAGTTCATATCCTTGTCTGAATTATCGAAAAAAAAACAAACTCTTATCTACAGTATTTTGGGTATGAATCTTTTTGGTTGCAAATTTTGCAAATACGTCGAAGTAAAAAGCACTAAACGTATTGAATTCGAGTGTTCACGAAAAAACTTCGATTCTCTCTTATGGGCAACTTTAACTGTCTTTCAAGTAATTCTAAAATAAAGCTATCACATATGTCTATTTGTGTTTATCACGAAAACAAAAAGCATACTACACGAAAGCAATATACGCATATCTGTTTTTTCGTACTTGCTATCCATGGAGTGGTCTTTTATTGTTGTTGTTCTTGATGTTATATACAGACAAAAAAAAACAAGAAAACAACAAGAAAAAGCGTTGTCAATTGTCTGAGCACATATTCCCTCCGTTTAAAAATAAACTATATGCTTTTCATGTCTTTTTTTTTGACATTTTGCACTAAATATGCATTTTTTATAATTTTGTTGTGTTGTGTTTTTCTTTTTCGATCGATCATCTAGTATACTTGGTATGCATTTATTTGGCGGTGAATTTTGTACATTACAAGCATTCAATTCCACATCACGTGAACAATTTGACATGAAATGTCGTTGTTGTGCGTGTATCGAAATGGAGCTATTAAAAAATCATACTGAACTCAAAGATTTAAGATGTATAGAAGAGAGAAAAAATTTCGATTCATTACGGTTTGCATTACTAACCGTATTTCAGGTATCGAACTCTAATGAGATTATTCCTTAGCATATCATAAATCAAACAAAAACGATTGTAGCTTATTAATTATTTTCAATTCTTGATTCGCTATTTTCTTATTTATATCGTTTTTTGCTTTAATGCATTTCTTCACTCACACACAGCTTTATGCATTCGTTTCGTTTTGCTTATGCTTATGTTCATTTATTTATTGTTTTTATTCTTTAATCAATTGAAATTTGATTTCGAATAGGTTTTGACACAAGAAGATTGGAATGAAGTACTCTATAATGGTATGGAAAAGACAAGTGCTTGGGCAGCATTGTATTTTATTGCATTGATGACATTTGGAAATTATGTTCTATTCAATTTACTTGTTGCCATTCTTGTCGAAGGATTTTCTTCTGAAGTAATTCATTGATTTTAAGTTTCTATTAATTTCATTTAATTCTTTTTTCTAAAAATATTTGTAGAAAGGAAGTACAGCTTCAGAATCAGATAGTCGTTCGGAACATATACAAAGAATTGATCCATTCAAAGTAGACGATTGTTTTTCTTTTTTCATGAGAATTCTTTTCAAATTTGTTTCAAGATTCAAGCACTTCTCACTGGAAACATCGAGACACCTGCTAATCCTCCACATGAATTATTCACTGATGATAATTTAAGCCATAAACTAAGCAACAATGATGCACATAGTTCTCGATCAAAAGGTTAATTTGAACATATTAAAATAAAATATTCGTTTAATTTAAACTACTTGCTTTTCTTTCTAGAAGTCAAAATAATGAATATTCCAAAAATAGCTATTAGTCACGAAGATGATATTCATCAATCAGCTGACGATAGACATCGATCTCAAGTAACACTACATTCAAGTCCAACAACACCATATAAATCCATAATTAAACAGCGTTCATCACAACCAACGACGCCAACATCAACATCAACAACAACACAAACGTTTTATACAGCTCCAACACGTCTTGATTCGACTAATCTCGTTGAAAATCAACGAAAATCATCATTGAAAAAGAAATCATCCGACTCAATTAAACTTAAAAAACAGATTATCGATGAAAACGATACGGAAAACGATTTTTCCGAATTATCACAAATCGAAGATCCATCACGAATGGCATCGTTCATCAGTGAATGTGATCCACCACGGCGTCGTGGCACAATATCAACAACATCAGTCATCGATTCCAAGCAAATCGTACCTAAACGACAATATAGTCTTCGGCAAAATCGTTCTATTAAAATGCAAACAAACCAAACAAATCCCATGATAATTAATTCACCACATTCATCACGAACTTGTTTCATTCCACATGTTTCATCGCCACCACCGCCATTGCCTTATGCTGCAAAGAATGTTCGTGATTGTCTCACACAAATCAATCAAGATCGACGACCGAAACGTTCACAATCGGTTCGACAAACGAATTCCAATCGTTCGACATCATCATCAGCAGCAGCAGCAACATTACGACGATTTATTGTTCGCGATGGTAAATTAATCGAACAAACAATGAATCATTCATCGCCAATTATTCGACGACGATCAACATTCGATAATTCATCATATCCAATGACACAATTCGAATCATCGAGTATTTATGAAACACCGAAACATGATGATAGTGATTCAATCAATCAAATAAATACGAAGAATACAGTTCGATTAGTTACAGACGTTAATTCTGAGACACAATCGATATTGAACAGTCAAAGTGATATGCAAATTGATGTTAAACAACACGTTGAACAACAAAAAGGCGTATGTTTATTTTGTCGAATGAAAAAGAAAAAACATTATCTTAATTTCAAAATTTAGATTTTGAATATGTGTCTAAAACGTGTTTGTACTCATCGAATTTATTATTTTCTAGAAAAACGAGAAGATTATTCTCTCTATATATTTTCACCTGATAATTGGTAAGACAAACGAAAACTAAAGTCAATCTTATTCTTTTTATTTCTAGTTTACGTAAAGCATTGAAATATTTAATAGTACAAAAATCGTTCGATTATTCGGTTTTGTTTTTCATTGCTCTTAATTGTATCACACTTGCCATGGAACGACCATCGATACCGCCAACAAGTCTAGTCAGTATCATTAGAGCACAAAACAAAACAAAACAAAGCAAATTCATTTGATATTTTAGGAACGACAATTTTTAAATTATACAAATTATATATTTACAGTTATATTTACAGTTGAAATGATCATTAAAATCATTGCTAGTGGATTAATCTGCGGTCCACATACGTATTTGCATACAGGTTGGAATGTGATGGATGGTTTGTTAGTAATTATTTCTATAATTGATTTGGCAACGATGAATCCTGCCACACATGTTGTATCGTCAAATGCAGAATCAGATGCAACGACAAGAATATTTAGTATGCTCAGAGTTTTTCGATTACTACGAACTTTACGACCGTTACGAGGTAAAATTTACAAAAAAAAAACAAAGAACGAATGAAATAGAATATTCATACGAAACATTTTGTAGTCATAAGTCGAGCACCTGGTCTCAAACTTGTCGTGCAAACATTACTCTCATCATTAAAACCTATCGGTCATATTGTTATTATTTGTTGTACATTTTTTATAATTTTTGGTATTCTTGGCGTACAAGTAAACAACATAATCTTCGATTAGAAACATTCAATCTCTATTCATTTATTTTCTAGCTTTTTAAAGGCAAATTTTACTACTGTGAAGGTCCATTAGCTCGTGAGATTATCACTGAACTGCAATGTTTGAATACACCTGGTCATGAATGGAAAAATCAACAATATAATTTCGATAATTTAGGACAAGCATTGTTAACTCTATTTATCTTAGCAACTCGTGATGGTTGGGTGCAAATCATGTACAATGGCATCGATGCTGTCGATGTTGGCATGCAACCTCAACGAAATTATAGTGAAGCACGATTGTTCTATTTCGTATCGTTTTTATTACTCGTTGGATTTTTTGTTTTGAATATGTTCGTCGGTGTTGTTGTCGAAAATTTTCATAAATGTCGTGCCGAACAAGAACGTGAGGAGAAAGCTCGACGTACAGCTAAACGTGCGAAGAAAATCGAACGAAAACGACGACGTTTGAGAGAAATACCTTATTATGCACATTATTCACCATGGCGAAGACGTTTACATGATATATGCAATAGTAAATATTTCGATTTACTTATTGCAGCTGTTATCGGTTTGAATGTTGTTACAATGTCATTAGAATTCTATCTAATGCCACCGGTATGCGAAGCACAGAGAAGAAGTTTTGTTTTTGATGAATTCGTATTTTTAGGCCTTTGACTTGGCACTTGATTATTGTAATTATGTATTTACAGTAGTATTTATTCTTGAAGCTATAGCAAAAATCGTTGCCTTAGGACCATTACGATACCTTCGAGACAAGTTTGAATATCGAAATCATAAATTGTATTTTACTTTTTCCTCTCTTAGATGGAATCAATTAGATACAGCGATTGTCATTTTATCTATTGGCGGTATTGTTATGGAGAAAATGAAAAGTGGACAAGTACTTCCAATTAATCCGACCCTTATTCGAGTGATGAGAGTCATGCGAATTGCACGAGGTTAGATTCGATTCTTTCAACAAAAAATATTGTTCAATTACGTTCGTTGTTTTTTTGTTTTAGTTTTGAAATTATTGAAAATGGCCGAAGGTATTCGGGCGTTATTGGACACTGTAATTCAGGCACTTCCTCAAGTCGGAAATCTGGTAAAGAATTCAAGATTGATTTTCGAAATCGATATGAATCTTTTTTTTTGTAGGGTCTTCTATTTTTTCTACTCTTCTTCATATTTGCTGCACTTGGCGTTGAATTATTCGGTAGATTAGAATGTAGTGAAGAACAACGATGTACTGGTCTTGATAAACACGCACATTTTAAAGATTTTGGTATGGCTTTTCTAACATTATTTCGCATAGCCACTGGTGATAATTGGAATGGAATTATGAAAGTATGACAATAGATTTTCTTTTCCTCTTTAATATAGAATTTGTTTTTCTTCTCCAAAGGATGCTCTACGTCGTGATAATTCACCACAAGGTGCTAAAAATCAATTTGTCACTGCTATTGCACCGATTTATTTCGTTATTTTTGTTCTCATGGCTCAATTTGTACTTGTCAATGTTGTTATTGCTGTTCTCATGAAAAAACTCGATGTAAAATTTTAAAGATATGAATTCTTTTTCGATTTTGTTTTCTTCCTTTGCTCGATTAGGAATCAAATCGTATGTTAGCTGATGATGCAGAAATTGATGAAGAAATAGAAAGACAATTGGAAGCAGATGCACAAGATAGAAATTTCCTTGAACAACCATTACTTGATGAAAAAGATCTTGATGTAAAAGCACAAAAAAAAACAAAAATTCAATATTATTTTGTGAATTTCATTTAGTTTATCAATGATGAAACAACACGATATTTTCCATTGACAAAACAATTATCATTACCGCCTAATTTTACATTTCATTCCACAAATTCACCAACAACTCGTCGAGCAAAAAGTAATTCTATACACGGAGATTTATTTTGAATCTCGATAAAAATTAATTTGTTTTTTTTTTAAATTTAGTCAAGCCAATCGAAATAGTCAAAGGCTCATCTTTATCCTCAATTGTCGGTTCATCGGCACGTTTTCTTACATTACAAATGGAACGTCCATCAGCATCATCAATAATCAACGAAGAAAATCCTTCGGTCATGCCTCGTAAAAACACAGAAATTCCCTATCAACCAACATCACCACCACCATCGGTTTCTCATCGTCGTTCAAATACCGCTCCATCACGTTCTCGTAAAAGTGAATCAATTAAAGCATCTAACGCACAAACACCGACACATCTTCCGTCAGCAGATGTTTCCCATGAAATTACGAACGGACAAACACAACCATTTTCACCGTCATTACTACCAATTCAACCAAGACGACGTATACGTGCTATTGATGATACAGATGATGTAGATTCTCAGACAAGTAGTACTAATTAATCGTGATGAAATAGAATTCTTGAGCTTTTTCAATCAATCCGTCCATATATAAATTCGAGAAACATCAAGATTAACCAAGAAAAATCATCTGTATACGTCGAATATCATCTAGTAGAACTTTAAATTATACAACAACAAAAAGCGCGTCGAAAATATCTCTTTCTTTCTTTCTTCTTTCAGTTTTCTTTGTGTGCGTTTTTCGATTCTACCGGTTGACGCAAATTTTCTTTCTTATTTTTTCTCTGATTGTGTGTTTGTGTCTCGGTTGCATATCAAAGTTTTTTTTTCCTTTATTTCTCTCTCTTCTGTTTTGTTTGAATAGAAAAAAAAACGAACACATAACAATAAGAGAATTATGTAGGTTATTGCAAACGGAGACATAAATTACGAAGTTCTTCGTATCGACGACGATCCTAGAGAAAAATCAGACAAAAATATGAAGACATTTGACTCAAAAATGTTATACCGTTTCAGAAACTGACGGAAGAATCTTTGTAAATGCACGATCAATATGTGATTGATGAACACAGGCATTTTCGATTGGTAAATTCTTCGAAATATGATCGGTCATAGCGATTTCAGATGCTTCACGAACTAATGCAGCTAGATCAGCACCACTAAACAATTATTTCGAAAAGAATAATCAGAGTTTTTTATTTTTATCCATATCGAATACATACGTATAGCCGTGACAACGTTCATCGTCACTCATTGATTGTAGATTAACATCGGAAGCTAATGGTGGTCGAGTACCATTCTGAAAGATACTTTTTTTAATGTATCTATTTTTTTTTATTTGGAATAAATTTTACTTTAGTTATTGTTTGAAGAATATCAAGTCGTCCCTGAGCATTAGGCAGGCCAACATAAATATGTTTATCCAGTCGGCCAGGACGAAGAATAGCTGGATCGAGAATATCTACAAAATAAAAATTCACCATGGCCATATTCTTTATTCGAATTCAAAGTTACCCATTCGATTCGTTGCAGCCATAACATAGACTCGTTTACTAGCTGTCGTTTGATCAACACCATCCATTTCTGTTAGTAATTGATTGACAACACGAGCTGTCGAACCGGTATCGTGAGCCGTACGACGTGGACAAAGAGCATCGATTTCATCGAAAAATATTACGCATGGATTCGAATCACGTGCTCGTTGAAATACTTGTCGAACGGCTCGTTCACTCTCGCCGACGTACTATTCAATTTGAGATGATTTACGAATTCTTATTTTTTTTCTTACCATATTCAACAATTCTGGACCTTTGACTGAGATAAAATTAATACCTGATTCATTAGCTATTGCTTTAGCTAATAATGTTTTTCCTATGAATAGAGAAAAAAAAAGTGATCAATTCATTCGAAAAACTGTTGAGTTTCTCAACGAACCACATCCTGGCGGACCAACAAGTAGTACACCGGGTGAACGAGCGAAACCAAAACGATCGTAGAGTGTTGGAAAACGAATTGATGCCTACAAGAATCGTTTCATTTTTTCCATGAACGTTATGCAAAAGATTAAATCTCACCAGAATAGCCATACTAAGTTCTGCACGGACATCTTTCAATGCTCCGATATCATCAAATGTTACATCCGGCACAGTAGCAAAACCTTCTCGTTTACTCGATGGTTGTACACTCTTCAATGCAACCTGAATTAAATTCATTTCGAATCAGTATAAACTATTGACGAGATTCATATTATCATACTCTAAAATCTTCCATAGTGACAATACACTGATCTGCTGTTGTTGTTGTTGTTGTTTGCTGTTCCGTTTCCGGTTCATGAATCTTTTGTTTTACCCATTGAATTACTTCAAATTTACAACAACAAAAAATTAGAAGAAAAAGAAAGAACGAACGAATTCAGGTATTACATGATTGATTATCAATTAAATCAGTATTCATTTTTCTGAAATATAGATCGAATCGATGAATATTCTTATAATATTAATTGTAGATAATTACCGATTTAACGCAGCAACTAATGCTTCATCAATTAATGCACTTAAATCAGCACCAACAAAACCAGGAGTTTTCAAAACAAGTTCATCTAAGTCAAAGTTTGGATTGAGTGAAGTTAATTTTCGGCACATCATTGTTAAAATTCTGAAAGGAGAATTTATTTTTTTTTGCTAATATAGAATTTCAATTACCTGCGTCGTTCAACTTCATTCGGAATTCCAAGAGCTATTTCATGATCAAATCGTCCGGCACGTCTTAATGCTGGATCAAGTGAATCTGGCCGATTTGTTGAACCAATAATCACAACACGTGTCATCGGAGAACGAGATAATTCTTAATTCACAAATAAATAAATAACAAAAACTAGATCAGATATATCCTACCGTCAAGACATGCTAATAATTGAGTTACAATACGTCGTTCCATATCTTTCGAAGCTGATTCACGCCGCTGTGAAATAGCTTCGATTTCATCAATAAATAGAATACATGGCGAATGACGCTGAATGAAAGTTTTTGTTTAGTTTTATTGCAGAATGTTGTTGATTTTCTTACTTTAGCTTGTTCGAATAATTTTCGAATTTTATATTCTGAATCACCTGATATTCCTGATACTAATTCAGTTGATGTTGTTTTAAGAATTGGTAGATTCAATTCCTGAGAAGAAATTTTAAATAAAAACTTTAACAAATGTTTCATTTGAATTTACTCCTGCTAATGCTTGTGCTAGAAGTGATTTGCCAACACCTGGCGGTCCATGAAGAAGAAATCCACGTGGTGGTGTTTTTCCATTTTGTATGAAACCTTCTGGTCGTAAGATGAAATAAATACGTCGAATTAAATTCTAAAAATAAGTCATTCGATCTCGAAATGATTATTTAATTCAAAACGATGTTTTTACTTCTTTAAACTCATCCGATGCAGCAAAATCTTCGAATGTCGTTGTTGAATATTCAACATCCGGACCTAATAGATAGATTTTGTTTCTCTTTGTTCTATAAAAAAAAACACGAAAATGTTCGATAATAATTACCATCAACATCATTAGCAACTTCAGAATCCAATGGTCGTTTTCTTTTAACTTTTTTCACTGATTTTTCAGTCGATTGTTTACGTTTTGCTTGCTGTTGTTGATCATCATCTTCTTCAGGCGCTGGTGTCGTATCCATTTGAGCATTCGAATTTTCTTGTTTATTGGTTGTTGCTGTCGAAGCTGTTTTATTGACATATAAATTCGCAACCATTTGATTCATTGTATTCGGACGCTAAACTAGATCGAGCGGATAAAACAATTGATTCGATTTAATGTTGATTATCTTACATGAACAGCTTGTTTTTCCCATTCGGCTTCGGAATCCGATGATCTAGATCAGAAAATTGATTTTCAGTGAAATGATTATCGAAAAGAATTCTTACATAGTATCTTTTTCTTTTATATTATCACTTTTTGCAGATGCATAAGAAAGAAATTCATTGTCAGACATTAAAACTTCATAAGCTAATTTTCAAATAAAATAAAAACATGTTGAACTTTTGAAGATTTTCTACGAATAAATCGACAACCTTTTTCAACAGATCGTGTAAATGGTCGTAATTTTTGTCGTTGATAATCTCTAAATTCACATCAATCCAGAAAACAATTCAAACCGAATGATTTCTTATACCGATGTCGATCTTTCAAAGCTTGAGCTATGCGATCCAAACTCCATCCTAATCGTTTTTCATCTTCTAATAAAAACTAGAGAGAGAGAGAGCAAAGACAAAGTCATCAATATTGTTTTCTACAGTTAATCACCTCTTTCAACTGTGGTACGAGAAGATTATTCACTAGATATGGTGCAGGCATCTAAAAGAAGAAACATAAACATTCGGTAATCTCGTATGTTTGGCTTTTTTGTTCGTTTTTTCGACAAGAGAAAAAGAAAAAAAAACTAAAATAAAACAAGCTACAAAATTTAACAACAAAATACTTTCACAAAACAAAAAAAAACAAAGCAACAACAGAAACTTGTTTCGACTATTTTCGGTTGTTTTTTTTTGTTCGATTTTAACTAAATTCGACATGACTTTCCCAGAAAGAAATAACAGCTTGCGGATATTTTCGATTGGCAATTTTCGATGATACCCATTGTGGTTGATTTTCATTGACGAATTTAATACGAAACAAGATCTCATCACGATCATTTCGTACGTTCTCAATTCGTTCAATTTGATCGGTTTCATCGATAATTTCATTGTGAAAATTTCGATGATTGTATGTGCACGATATCGACGATGTTGAACTTGGTGCAATGCGCAGACGAGGATTGTTTTTATTATTGGATTTTTTTGGTTGATTCTTTCGTGATTGTGAACTAACACGGTTGATATTTTCATTTCCATCGTCGACAGTCGATGTTGTTGTTGCGTTTGATAGTTTTCGATTTGTTCGTGATGATTTTCTTGTTGATGAAATTTGTTGATAGATATCATCGTTGTCATCGTCAGTTGAACTGTCATTTTTAGCTAAACAAAAATAATGTATGCATTCAAAATAATTGATTCAAATCTCGATGAATCAGAATTTACACATAGAAGTTATTCGAGATTTTGTTTGATTGATTATTTTTCGAGTCGAATGACGTCGTTCCACCGAAGACGATTCATTGTTATTCAAGTTAGACAATCGAAGTTTTTTACGTAGACTTTGTCGTTTTTTGATTTGATTGTTTTCATTTTCACTTGTCATTGATTGATTATCATCATATTCATAATCATTATCAGTCTCTTGATCTTCGTCAATTTCTTGACATGATGAGTCTTTCGAATTTCGTTTCTCACTGTTTCGTTTCCAATTCGTTTCAAATCGCCGAAATAAATCCGGACAATTTAAACGATATGCATCTTCCCACTACAAAACGAAAAACAAAAAATCCAAACTAATCCTACGCATAAACATTCGATCAGCTAGTTTGTAAGACGCACGCAAGAATAGTAATAGGATTTAGAAAACTACATTTTACAGCCGGATTATACTACAAATTTGTTGTTTTTACATGAGAAGATCGGCAAAATTTGTCTTGTTGGGTTGTTGTTCATGCAAAAGAGAAATGCAACTGAATTTATCGATCATACCGAATTATGTTTACTCGAATAACCTTTCCATTTGAGTAGATATTGAGTTTTCTTGCCACGAATTCGTTTATCAAGTATAGCTTCGACTTGATATTCTTTTTGAGTATCATCTTGATTGGTTGGATTCGTCGTTCGTCGAGATTTCTTTGCTGATAATTTAACCATGTTAGTTCTTTCCAAAGTTGTTTATCTGAAAAACAAAACACGAAGGTAAACCGCAAAATTTGTATCTATACGATCGAAATAAATCAATTTTATCATCCATAACAATGCTGATAGAAACGAGGAAATAAAATCACATCTCGAACATTATCAACGCCAGTGATTGCCATGATAAATCGTTCGATTCCAAGACCAAAACCACCCGTTGGCAAACCACCAAAACGTCGTAGATCAAGATACCATTGTAATTCATTTGTGAGATCGAGTTCATCGAGAGATAATTTCAATTGTTCATAACGATATTCTCGAAGACTTCCACCGGATAATTCTCCAACACCGGGATAGATAAAATCAAAATTAGCTACTGTTGTTTCATCGTCATTTGTTAACATATAAAATGGTTTTAATTTTTTCGGATAATTTATTATGAAAAATGCTTGATTGTTCATAATTGTTTCGCAAAGATAATTTTCATGTGCACGTGTAAAATCACCACCGTCAGGAAAATCTCGAAAGGTTTCTGTTTGTCTTAGATAGTCGACTGCTTGTTGATATGTTATACGAGAATAAGTAGTTTGTTGAAGAAATTGATCGATAAATTTCGATTGAATATTATGATTACGTAAATATTGAAGTTCATCTTGACATTTTCGTTTGATTTCACTGGCAACCGATCGTAGAAGATGAATGTACATATCAAGTAATTGATCGAGTTCCGTTAAACCTAAGAAAAACGAACGATTTTAGTTCAAATAGATGACGCTATTATTATGTTCAACATGATTCGATTACACTGAGGGATATTTTTACCCAATTTTATAAATTCTATAGAACGAACGAACGAATAGATTTCTCTTGTTATCTTCGAAAGAATAAACTGATTAATCACATTGACTTCAATGATAAAAGTAAATGTAAACATGTCGATTTTTCTTAATTAAATCTATTCTATTCTATAAACTGAGTGTGTTGAGAAAGAGAGAGAATGAAGAAGATTTATTGAATAGTAAAATTTGGGTAAAAGATAACGGATAATTGATTTAATTGTGAAACAGATTAAACTTACCAGCGACTTCAACTTCTAACATCCAGAATTCAGCTAAATGAAATCGACTAAAATTTTTATCCGCGCGAAATGCAGGATTAAGTGTATAAACACGACTAAGACCACTAATTGCAGCAAATTAAAAACAAACAAAAAAACGACAGCCAATCAATTGTTTCTCGTTCTTAATTTGAACTTACTTAGCTGCAGCTTCGAGATGCAATTGTCCCGATACAGTCAAATAGGCTTGACGATTGAAATAGTCTTTTTCTTTTTCGGTTGTTCGTGATACATACGGTTGTATTCGAAATGTTTCACCGCCTCCTTCACAATCATTTTGGGTTATGCATGGCGTTGGAATTTGGACGAAATTTTCTTTCGAAAAATATTCATAAAAACTAAACATCATTTGACTACGTAAACGAAAGATTGCTTGAATTAATGGTGAACGTAAACGAAGATGTTCATATCGTCTTAAATCAACTAATTCGAGATTGACTTTAGGTTTAAGTGGATAATGTACAGTATCACACGCATTGATTAATGAGATATTATCAGCAAGAAATTCATATTCTTGTTTGGGATGTGTACTTCGAACGAGTTTGCCTTGAACATTGACCGAACAACCGTGTGTTAAACGAGGTAAATTAGGATGTTTTTCTAACGAAGCAATAACTTGTAAATGTTTGCTATTATTAACTAATGAACCATCGAATAAATCGAGAAAATAATGTGTTTTTAATTTTCGAATATTTAATAAATAACCAGAAAGATTTATTGTTTGATCAAGAGGTTTTCTATCGAATACTTCGCGAATTGTTAATGGATAAACTGAATGTAGAGAACGTATGGAAGAGAAAATATTTATTCGAGATGAACGATGTTGAAATAACGAAGATAAACGAAACATTTATATAAATTTATCTAGAATTATGAATAGATAACAAAAGAAAAAATATATTTATTATGAACTATCTTCGTCATTATCTTGTTCTAATTGCTGTTGTGTAGCTAAGAGTTTTTCTTGTAAACTTTGTGCAAAACTATCTACATAAGTTTTCGATTTATTAGTCAAAAGAGCTTGTAAAGATTCGTAATATTTTGTTGCTGTCGTTGTTTGACTTTTATTATCATACTGTTGACCAACAATACGATAACCACTTTGTGTTAATTCAATACAAAATTCGTGATTGCCTTTAGATTTAATATTTATATAAGCTATTGACGTATCAGTGGGATTATTTAAGGTTTTTGACATTTGTTTATCAAGAACGAGACCATCGCCTAAATCGTCTAAAGCTAATTGAGCTTCAACTAGAAAATCACCTTGTTCACCTCCTGAACTAGTCATTGTTGTTGTTATAAACGAAATGCGATGTAATTGATCTAAAATGAAAACAAAAAACAATGAGTTTTATGTTGCTATGTACGTATAAGTAAAACGAAACTTGTTTTTTTCGAGTTTTTTTTCTTTTGGTTCATTTGATGAACTCAAAAAAATCAAAATCTTATTCATGTAAACATCGAATTGAATCTACTATTCATCAACCAGTACGAATACGAACAAATAAACATCGTTGTTTTGTTTTCTGTGTTGGACATAGATCACTGACATGTGTACCAGGCATTGGAAAACGAAATAAAACTCTATTAAATCAATCGGGTGTGCCTGATCTCTTCTCTCTCTATGCAAAATATCGTTCAATTGATAATAATCAATATTTTCAACAATGGTTGCAAAATGATATCGGTTTTACTTCGTATCAAGCTGAAATGACTACATGTGGTATTGGATCGAAATTAGGAATTATTAAAGATATAAATACAGGTTTAACACCGATATGTTGTCCATTGGATAGAAAACATAAACTATTGTCGAACGATGAAATCAAACAAACGATATTATCAGATTCAAAGATCAAACAAGAAGAACCTCTTTCTATACAAACAAATAATCCTACAGATCATCTGACTAGTGTGAAATCTCCGGATGATCCACTGTTTGCTACACGACCATCACCACCACCACCACCACCACCACACCAACAACATATGGATGAGTCTGATTCGTCTTCTGTTTTCAATGAATCATTACTTAGTAAAATTGATTTATCAATGAAGAAAAGTGAAAAATTAGATACAAATTCAGATGAACCATTCTCCGGTGATAATACATACGAATCCTTATGGTTAAAAGAATCAACATCACAATCAAACGAAGAAGAAACTCCTGAAGATCTATTCGTTTCAACTAAACAAACCTTACATCCTACACTAGATGAACTACTCTCCGATTTAAAATATTCACATAATTCAGATCTTAATTTATCCACTGAAAATAACGTCATTCAGCCTCCTACGATGGTTGATACAAAACCTAAGCCTGAATCAACACTCTGTAATCTGTTCGTCAATTTGACATCATCTGTATAATAATTTATTATTTTCTCTTTAGTATTCTCATCTGGTTCATCTGAAACAACGAATTCTCTACTAAAACGTCACACATCAGATAGTCATGATTTACAAACCGGATCGAAAAGATTTTCGATTCCATCATTTCCAACACCATGTCGACCGCTTTGGAATATTATATCCAACGAAGAAATACTATTGAAACGCAGAAATTATCGTTTTAAGAAATCTCTTTCAAAAAACTAATCGATAGATGTAATATAGAAATCTGTTCGACCAATAAAAGTTGTCTTTCTTTTTTCTCTCTTCAAATAATATCTAATGACCTCTGTTGATTTTAATGAATACATAGAGGATGTTGCTAGACACGAACATTCCTAATGAATTATACATTTTATGTAAAATAAAACAACATTTTCAGTTTGTTTTTCACAGAATCAGGATGGTAGGCTTTCGTCTTTGAAACTACTGTTTTTTTGTCTAGTTGTATGATTTTAGCCGGCTAAAAAAGGTGGAAAAAAGAAGAAGAAATCGCCCAAAGCTCCGACCATCATCGATGGTCGTCCAGCAGCGGATGTAAGTTGCTGTTAAATTCAATAGCAACGCGATAATCGTTTGATTTAGATGACCAAAGAAGAATTAGAAGAACATTTAGGTCGTATTCGTGAAGAACTCGATCGTGAACGTGAAGAACGAAATTATTTTCAACTTGAACGTGATCGTATTAGTACATTTTGGGAAATAACAAAACGACAGCTTGAAGAGAAAAAAGCCGAATTACGTAATAAAGATCGAGAATTAGAAGATGCCGAAGAACAACATCAAGCAGAAATTAAAGTAGATCGTGTTTTGTTCGGTTGTGATTTTCAATCTCTCATTCGAATGATTATTATCCTTAGGTTTATAAGCAAAAAGTCAAACATTTACTCTACGAACAACAAAATAACATCGCCGAATTAAAAGCAGAAACAATCGCTGAATTGAAAGTCGCTCAAGAAACGCACAATGACGCTGAAAATACCATGTGGAAAGAAAAACGCGAGCTTAAAGTACAAATGAAAGATCAAGAACTTGCACAACAAGAAGTCGTTCGAAATTTGAAGAAGGTCGAGTGATTTTCATTGAGTTTTTTTTCTTTATCGTATTGAATGATTTGACTTTGTTTTTGCAGACAAATGAATCGTACATATCGAAATTACGCGATGATTTTCTCCGACAAGCTCGTGAAATCGAAGAAAAATACGAGAAAAAACTGCGTGATCTTCGTGAAGAAATGGAACTACGACGTAAAACTGAAATTCATGAAATCGAAGAACGAAAAAATCAACAAATCAACGATCTTCTTCGTAATCATGAAAAAGCATTTAGTGATATTAAAAATTATTATAACGATATTACATTGAACAACCTCAATTTAATCAATACACTCAAGGTAAAAACGATGGAAATGTTTTGTAGTTTTGTTATCGAATTGTTTCTTTGCTTTTTTTCTTCTCTTCAGAATGAAATCGAAAAGAAGAAACAAGAAGAAGAACGATTAGAAAAACGAATGGCAGAATTAGAAGCCGAAAATCGAAAGATGCGCGAACCACTCGAAGCAGCACGACGAGAAATGGAAGAATTAAGACGACGAGCAGAAAACTACGATAAAATGAAAACACTCTACGAAGTAAATCTACTCGCTCATTGAACCATTCCGAACAAAATCATTTCGCTTTTTTCCATTAGAGCAAAAAGAATCAACTGAAAAATTGTGAAGCCGATTTGAAAAATTCGAAATGGGAATATGAAGTTTTATTGCAACGATTCGAAATCGTATGTTGTTTTTCTTCTTTAAAATAAGATATTAAAAACACAAAGATATGCGCATATTTAGATTCAAAAAGAACGTGATGATCTCTATAATAAATTTATTAAAGCAATCAATGAAGTTCAACAGAAGAGCAGTTTGAAGAATTTATTATTAGAAAAGAAATTGAATACATTAGCCGATAGTTTGGAAAAGAAAGAAGCTCAATTGAACGAAGTCTTATCAGCATCGAATCTTGATCCAGCATCACTTTCAGTTGTTACACGAAAACTTGAAGTAAATTCGAATTGATTTTCTCTCGTTTGTAAAGTAAAACATGAAATCTATTTTTAGGAAGTACTCGATGCTAAAAATACTTCGGTAAATTCTCGATATTTCTTGAAAATCGAATTCATGTTTTGTTTTTTAACCTAGATTCGAGATTTACAATACGAACTTGCTCGTGTCTGCAAAGCTCACAATGATATATTGCGAACATATGAAGCTAAACTACGACAATTTGGTATTCCAGTCGAAGAAATCGGTTTCAAACCATTGGAAAGTACGGTTGCCGGACAACAGCTGGGTCGTGGCGTTGCTGGTTTGGTTACAAGTCCGCCTTGATTTGACTCGATTAAATAGAAAATAAAATCATAAAAAGAGATTGTAAATTGCCCTTCTATTTACTATCTGTATTCGTTTTCTTTGCTTGAATTTTATTTTTTCTTCTTTTTTTCTATTTCTAACCTATATAACCAAATGTGAAAAACACCTAATCGATAAATTCAAAAAAAAAAATAAATGCACGTCTAGTTTATGCTAAAGTTCTGTCAGTTGTACGAGTGAGAGACTAAGGCATGCGTGTCAACTCGTAAAACGATGTATTCCAGAGAATTATCCCGTAACGACCTCTTTCCTTCTTAGTGAAA
>Ga0209915_1001660_pt1 | contig 29550 bp, 28 predicted proteins | sample ThiBiot_750_plan_FD_183952 | JGI IMG/M metagenome (GOLD analysis project Ga0209915, IMG submission 183952) | Wastewater bioreactor microbial communities from Cape Town, South Africa - Thiocy_cont_750_plan (SPAdes) | ecosystem: Engineered > Bioreactor > Thiocyanate-remediating > Anaerobic-Aerobic... | reverse complement strand
CTGGCGCTGGCGCCGGCCCACCGGTTGTTCCATCGGCGCGCGTCGCTGTTCAGCACCAGCTTCGGCGTGGGCTGGATCGTGGCGATCGTGGCGACGCTGGGCTGCGCGGCGTGGCTGGTGGTGTTCAGCTACAAGCACGTCGATTACAGCGCCGACCTGTGGTGGCAGTTCAGCCTGCAGCACGGCGGCGCGCCGCGAGCGCTGCGCGCGCTGGTGGCCGCGGTCGTCACCGGCATGCTGTTCGCGGCGGCCAGCCTGATCCGTCCGCAGAAGCTGCAGCGCGAACGACCCGACGAGGCCGCATTGGCGCAGGCGCTGCCGCTGATCAAGCAGTTTCCCTCGGCGCAGGCACACCTCGCGCTGATGGGCGACAAGAGCCTGCTGTTCGACGATGAGCACAAGGCTTTCGTGATGTTCGACACGATCGGGCGCAGCTGGGTCGCGATGGGCGATCCGGTGGGCACCGACGAGGTCGCACGGCGCGAGCTGGTGTGGACCTTCCTCGAACAATGCGAACGCGCCGGTGGCTGGCCGGTGTTCTACCAGGTCAGCCCGGCCAACCTCGACCTGTATCTGGAAGTGGGCCTGAACCTGCTGAAGATCGGCGAAGAGGCGCGGGTGCGGTTGCAGGACTTCAACCTGGACGGCAAGTCGCGCAAGGTGTTGCGCAACACGGTCAACAAGCTGCATCGCGAGGGTCTGCGCCTGGAGATACTTCCGGCTGAAGCCGTGGCCGGCCTGCTGCCGGACTTGCGCGTCGTCTCCGATGCGTGGCTGGCCGACAAGCAGGTGCGCGAGAAGCGCTTCTCGCTCGGCGCGTTCGATCCGCGTTACCTCGTGCGCACGCCGCTGGCGGTGGTATGGCAGGACGACCGGCTGGTGGCGTTCGCCAACCTGCTGCTCAACGACACCCGCGAGGAGGCCTCGGTGGACCTGATGCGCCATCGTCCGGATGCGCCGGCCGGCATCATGGATTTCCTGTTCGTGGAATTGATGCAGTGGGCGCGCGCGGAAGGCTACCGCTGGTTCAACCTGGGCATGGCGCCGCTGGCCGGCCTGCACAGCCGGCGGCATGCACCGCTGTGGAACCGCTTCGGCGCGATGGTGTTCGGCCGCGGCGAGCGCTTCTACAACTTCCGCGGCCTGCAGCGCTACAAGCAGAAATTCGATCCGCAGTGGGAGCCGCGCTACATGGCGGTACCCCGCGGCATCGCCTTGCCGATGATCCTGGCCAACGTGGCCAGCCTGATCGCCGGCGGACTGGGGGGAGTGGTGCGCCGATGAGACGATGGAAGACCTGGCTGACCGGCGTGCTGCTGCTTGGCGTGCTCGGCGCCTTGCTGGCGTGGAGGCCCTGGTCGACGGTCAGCCTGGCCGATGCCGCCGTGGTGTGGCCGGTGGCCACGCATGCCGTCGCGCCGCCGGCGGGCAAGGGCGACGTGATGGCGGTAATCGTCTCCGGCGACGGTGGCTGGGCCGACCTGGATCGGCGCCTGGGCATCGCCTTGATCGACCGCGGCGTGCCGGTGCTGGGCATCAATTCGTTCAAGTACTACTGGCGCGGGCACGACCCGCAACAGACCGCGCGCGAACTGGACGCCTTGATCACGAAACATCTGGACGCATGGGGCAAGCGGCGCGTCTGGCTGATCGGCTTCTCGTTCGGTGCCGACGTGCTGCCGACGATCACTGGCCGGCTCAGCGCGGAGAACCGCGCGCGGATCACCCAGATGGTGCTGCTCTCGCCCAGCCGCGACGTGACCTTCGAGATCGAATTGCAGGGTTACATGATCGAGCAGGGCTGGTTCAAGGAGCACCTCAAGGACACGTTGCAGTGGCTCAACCCGATCGACCATCACGACCCGCTGCCGCCGCTGCTGGCACTGCGTGGCCAGCCGCCGGTGGTGTGCTACTACGGCCTGGACGACGCGGCCGACAGTCTGTGCGACCAGCCCGGTCTGCCGGCGTGGGTCATCGTGCATGCCGAGAAGGGCGGCCATCATTTCGACGAGGGCTACGGCCCGCTGGTGCGGCAGATGCTGGACGAGTTGCCGGCTTCATCGGTTACCGTCGCACGGCCTTGAGGCCCGTGCCGACGGCAGGCGCGCAAAGGCACCGCGATACACTGCACCTTCGTTTCCCGGGTCAGGACATCGAGTGAGCATGGCGGGAGTATTCGCGGCCCCCGGCGCGGCGCTGGCGGCGTTGTTCGTGCCGTTCGAGACGGCGCGGTTGACCCGACCGGCGGATGGCCGGGTGCTGTTCTTGCGCGCACGCGCCGATGTGCGGCTGCGCGAGTGGGCGCAGCCGGGCTGGTTGTGCGAGCAGAGTTTCCTGCCGTTTGCAGGGGAGCTTTCGCGCCACGGGCTGCGCGTGGGCGAGCCGGCGGTGGACGAGCGTTTCGCGCTGGTGCTGGTGCTGCCGCCGCGCCAGCGCGACGAGGCGCGCGCGCTGTTCGCCCGGGCGCTGCAGCACGCTGCACCGGACGGCGTCGTGCTGGCGGCGATGGCCAATGCCGAGGGCGCGAAATCGGGCGAAACGGATCTGCAGAAACTCGCCGGTCCCGTGCAGCAGCTGTCCAAGCACAAGTGTCGCGTGTTCTGGGCCACGCGGGACGAAGCTGCCATCGACCCGGCGTTGCTGCAGCCATGGCTGGCGCTGGATGCGCCGCGCGAGATCGCCGGCGGCTACGTCAGCCGGCCGGGGCTGTTCGCCTGGGACCGCGTCGATCGCGCCTCGGCGCTGCTGGCCGAACATCTGCCGGCGGACCTGCACGGTCGCGTGGCGGACCTCGGTGCCGGTTACGGTTATCTCGCCTGCCAGCTGATCGCACGCTGCCCGCGGGTCGACGCGATCGACCTGTACGAGGCCGAGGCGCGCGCGCTGGAGCCGGCCCGCGTCAACCTGGCGCGGGCACAACGCGATGCTGGTCGCGAGCTGGCGGTGAACGTGCACTGGCACGACGTGACCCGCGGCTTGCCCGAACGCTACGATGCCATCGTCAGCAATCCGCCGTTCCACCAGGGCCGCGCGGACCTGCCGGAGCTGGGCCGCGCCTTCATCACCAGTGCAGCGGATGCGCTGGTACCGCATGGCCGCCTGCTGCTGGTGGCGAATCGGCACCTGCCGTACGAGGCGCACCTGGGCCAGCGCTTCGAGATCGTGCGCACGCTGGCGACGCAGGACGGCTTCAAGGTGATCGAGGCCACCGGAGTACGCGCATGAAACTGGTCAAGCTGATCGCCAACCTCGGTTACGGCAGCCGCAAGGACGTGACCCAGCTGTTCCGCAGCGGGCGCATCACCGATGCCGCTGGCGAGGTGCTCTACGCCGATGACGTGGTGCCGCTGGAGACCATCCGCGTCGACGACGAACCGCTGGATCCGCCGCCAGGCCTGGTGCTGATGTTGAACAAGCCGCTGGGCGTCACCTGTTCGCGCAAGGACCCGGGCCGCATCGTCTACGACCTGCTGCCGCCGCGTTACAGCGTGCGCTCACCCGCACTGTCCACCGTCGGCCGGCTCGATCGCGATACCTCGGGCCTGTTGCTGTTCACCGACGATGGCGCGCTGCTGCACCGGATCATTTCGCCTAAGGCGCAGGTGGCCAAGGTCTACGAGGCCACGCTGGCGCAGGACCTGCGCGGCGACGAGGGCGCGCTGTTCGCCAGCGGCACGCTGTTGCTGGAATCGGAGAAGGAGCCGCTGGCGCCCGCGGCACTCGACGTGCTGGGGCCGCGGCATGTGCGCCTGACCGTCACCGAAGGCCGTTATCACCAGGTGCGCCGGATGTTCGCCGCCGCCGGCAACCGCGTGGAGACGTTGCGGCGCATCTCGGTCGGCGCACTCCCCCTGGGCGACCTGCCGTCCGGCGAATGGCGCTCGCTCGATGCTGCCGAGGTCGCGCTGATCTTCGCGTAGGGCCGCCGGCGGTTTCGTCGCAACCCGATGGCGGGCAGCGCCCGCCCTACAGCACGTGCACGGCCGTGGGGATGGCGTTGCCGAACCACTTGTGCCGTTCGTCGCGGCAGCTCGGGCTGCCCATGGCGAACTGGCGGCAGATGGCGGGGCGATCCTCGTAGATGGTGCAGCCGAAGGTGTTCGGGTTCACCGCGGCACACCAGCCCTCTTCGCCCTTGGCGAGAATCGCCATGCCGTGCTCGTCATGGTCGACGAGCCACGCCGGTACGTGATCCTCGGGCATCAGCACCACGGTCAGGCGGCAACACACGGCTTCGCAGGTCGAACACTGCACGCTGGGGTCGATGCTTTCGCTGCAGGGGGCCGGGAGATTTTTCACGCGTCAGCATGGCACGCCGGACATGAATGCCATGTTGTGGCGCAAACTGGCGGCGAACCTTGCAAAGCTCCCGACACCGCGCATATTGGCGTGAGCCTTGCGCGATGCTTTCGCGGCGCGTGGCGAAAGCGTCGCACTGAGGGCGCGTTCCTGTATTTGGTCAGGTGTATCCATGTTCAACCTGCGTTTCGACAACACGTTCGTGCATGAGCTTCCCGGTGATCCGGAGCCGTGCGGGCAGTTGCGCCAGGTCGAGGGCGCGCTTTATTCGCGGATCGACCCCACGCCGGTGGCGGCACCGCGCGTGCTGGCGCACTCGGCGGAGATGGCTGCGACACTCGGCTTCAGCGAGGCGGAGGTGGTCAGCGCCGAATTCGCCCAGGTGTTCGGCGGCAATGCCTTGCTCGAAGGCATGTGGCCGTGGGCGGCGAACTACGGCGGCCACCAATTCGGCCAGTGGGCTGGCCAGCTGGGCGACGGCCGCGCCATCTCGCTGGGCGAGCTGGTCAACGCGGCGGGTGAGCGCTGGGAGCTGCAGTTGAAGGGGGCAGGCCGAACCCCGTATTCACGCGGCGCCGATGGCCGTGCGGTGCTGCGTTCGTCGGTGCGCGAGTTCCTGTGCAGCGAGGCGATGCATCACCTCGGCGTGCCGACCACGCGCGCCCTGTGCCTGCTCGAGACCGGCGAACCGGTGCTGCGCGACATGTTCTACGACGGCCATGCCGCGCCCGAGCCCGGCGCGATCGTCTGCCGCGCGGCACCCTCGTTCATCCGCTTCGGCAATTTCGAGCTGCCCGCTTCGCGCGGCGACGTCACGCTGCTGCGGCAACTGGTCGATTTCACCATCCGCCGCGACTTTCCCGAACTGTCGGGGCAGGGCGAAGCGCTTTATGCCGAATGGTTCGCCCAGGTCTGCGAACGCACCGCCACGATGATCGCGCACTGGATGCGGGTGGGTTTCGTGCATGGCGTGATGAACACCGACAACATGTCGATCCTCGGCCTCACCATCGACTACGGCCCCTACGGCTGGATCGACAACTTCGACCCGGACTGGACGCCGAACACCACCGACGCCCAGCGCCGCCGCTACCGCTTCGGGCAGCAGCCGAACGTGGCGTGGTGGAACCTGAGCCGGCTGGCCGGCGCGCTGGCGCCGCTGTTCGACGACGTGGCGCCGTTGCAGGCCGGGCTCGACCGCTACGCCGAGGCGTATGCCGCCGCGGATCGCGTCAATATTGCGCGCAAGCTCGGGCTTGCCGAGTGCCGCGATGCGGATGTGGCGCTGATGCAGGATCTTCATGCGCTGATGGCATCGGCCGAAATCGACATGACACTGTGGTTCCGCGCGCTGGCCAACGTCGATCCGTCGAGGCCAACCCTGCAGCCGATGGACGACGCTTTCTACGATGAAGCGAAACGGCGTGAAGCTGGGCCGGCGCTCGCTGACTGGCTGACGCGCTATGCCGCCCGTCTTGTCGACGATCCGCTTCCTGCCGGCGAGCGTCGCGCGCGCATGCAGATGGCCAACCCGCGCTACGTACTGCGCAATTACCTTGCACAGCAGGCAATCGACCGGGCGAGCGCGGGCGACCCTTCCGGCATCCGCGAATTGCTCGACGTGATGCGCCATCCGTACGATGACCAGCCCGGCCGCGAAGCGTTCGCTTCGAGGCGGCCGGACTGGGCGCGGCACAAGGCGGGTTGCTCGATGCTCTCGTGCAGTTCGTGAAACGCGCAAGGGCCGGCATGGCCGACCCTTGCGTTCGCTGCGATTGGTGCCCCCGAGACGATTCGAACGTCCGACCTGCCCCTTAGGAGGGGGCCGCTCTATCCAACTGAGCTACGAGGGCGGGGCGGCGATTTTCGCATGGATCGCGCGGCTCTGCTCCTCCCCCTTGCGCCTCGGAGAGGGAGCCATTCCTGCCACCCTGCTAGAATGACCAATTGCCTATTCATCCACGGCGCCGGCCGGCGCCGCACGATCAGGAGTCACGTATGTCGCATGCCATCCTCAAGTCGCTCGGTATCGGTGCCGAACATTCGGGTACCTATCTCGGCCAGGGCGAGTGGTCGAAGACCACCGACGCCGGCGCCCTGCAGCCGGTGAACCCGGCCACCGGCGAGGTGATTGCCACGGTGCATGCGTCCAGCGCTGCCGACTACGAGGTGATCGTCCAGCGCGCGCAGGCCGCGTTCAAGGTGTGGCGCACCACGCCGGCGCCGCAGCGCGGCGAAGCCGTGCGGCTGTGCGGCGAGGCGCTGCGCAAGCACAAGGACGCGCTGGGTTCGCTGGTCGCGCTGGAGATGGGCAAGATCAAGCCCGAGGGCGACGGCGAAGTGCAGGAGATGATCGACATCGCCGATTTCGCCGTCGGCCAGAGCCGCATGCTGTACGGCTACACCATGCACTCGGAGCGTGCCGGCCACCGCATGTACGAGCAGTACCATCCGCTGGGCATCGTCGGCATCATCAGCGCGTTCAACTTCCCGGTCGCGGTGTGGGCGTGGAACGCGATGCTGGCTGCCGCCTGCGGCGACATCTGCATCTGGAAGCCGTCGCCGAAGACGCCGCTGTCGGCCATCGCCGCAATCAAGATCTGCAACGAGGCGCTGAAGAACGGCGGCTATCCGGATTTGTTCTTCCTGTTCAACGACGCCGGCAGCGACCTGGCGCAGGCCTTCGTCGACGACAAGCGCATCCCGCTGATCAGCTTCACCGGCTCGACCAAGGTCGGCCGCATGGTCGGCGAGCGCGTGGCGCAGCGCATGGGCCGCTCGCTGCTGGAGCTGGGCGGCAACAACGCGATCATCCTGGACGAAACGGCCGACCTGAAGCTGGCTGTGCCGGGCATCGTGTTCGGCGCGGTCGGCACCGCCGGCCAGCGCTGCACCAGCACGCGCCGCCTGTTCGTGCACGAGTCCATCCACGACAGCGTGCTCGACACCCTGGTCAAGGCCTACAAGCAGGTCGAGGGCAAGATCGGCGATCCCACGCTGGCCACCACGCTGATGGGCCCGCTGAACAGCCAGGACGCCGTGAAGGGTTATCTCGCCGCGATCGAGAAGGCGAAGGCGGCCGGCGGCACGGTGGCCACCGGCGGTGCGGCGCTGACCGACCGCAAGGGCAACTTCGTGCTGCCGACCATCATCACCGGCCTGAAGAACGCCGATGAAGTCGTGCAGACCGAAACCTTCGCGCCGATTCTCTACGTGATGAAATTCAAGCATCTCGACGAGGCGATCGAGGCGCAGAACGACGTGCCGCAGGGCCTGTCCTCGGCGATCTTCACGCAGAACCTGAAATCGGCCGAGAAGTATCTCTCCGCGGCCGGTTCGGACTGCGGCATCGCCAACGTCAATATCGGCACCTCCGGCGCCGAAATCGGCGGCGCATTCGGCGGCGAGAAGGAAACCGGCGGTGGCCGCGAGTCCGGCTCCGACGCGTGGAAGGTCTACATGCGCCGCCAGACCAACACCATCAACTACTCCGATTCGCTGCCGCTGGCGCAGGGCATCAAGTTCGATCTGTAAGTACCGGCAACAGGCCCGCGGCCGGTTCGCCGGCCGCGGGCGATCACGTTACGATGCTCTCGGCGCCGACTCGGCGCATTTCCGCGAGCAAACCGATGAACGATCCCGTGTCCTATCGTGCCGCCGCTCCAACCAGCACGCTGGCGGTGGTGAGCCTGGTGTTCGGCATCCTGGCCTGGTGCGTGCTGCCGTTCGTCGGTGCCCTGGTGGCCATCGTCTGCGGCCACCTCGCGCGCAGCGAGATCCGCGGCAGCCACCCGGAACACCGTCCCGAAGGCGACGGCATGGCGGTTGCCGGGCTGGTGCTCGGCTACGTGCAACTGCTGCTGTCGGTGCTGTTCGTGTTCGTGGTGATCGCGGTATTGTTCTTCGGTTTCGCGCTCGGCGGCTGGCACGGATGGTGAATCCGCTGCCGCCGTTCGATTTTCGTGGCTGGCGCGTGCTGGTGGCCGGCGGCAGCCGCGGCATCGGCCGCAGCATCGCGCTGGGTTTCGCCCAGGCCGGTGCCGCGGTGTCGATCTGCGCGCGCGGCGCGGCGGCGCTTGAGGAAACCCGGGCGCAGATCGCCGCCCACGGCGTGGTGGCGCACGCGCTATCCACCGACCTGGCGCGGCCGGAAGCAATCCAGGCCTGGGTGGCGGGAGCGGCGAACGCGCTGGGCGGCATCGACGTGCTGGTCAACAACGCCAGCGGCTACGGCTTCCGCGACGAGGACGAAGACTGGCTGGCCAACTTCAACGTGGACCTGATGGCGGCTGTGCGCGCCTCGCGGGCCGCGTTGCCGCATCTGGCGGGGTCGGCGCATCCGTGCATCCTGCACACCAGTTCGATCGCGGCCTTGCGCTCGCGTCCGGGTGGGCCGTCGTATGCCGCCTTGAAGGCCGCGTTGAGCCATTACACGACATCCCAGGCGCAGGCATTGGCACCCCGGCGCATCCGCGTCAACGCGATCGCGCCGGGCTCGATCGAGTTTCCCGGCGGCCTGTGGGACCAGTGCCACAAGGACGAGCCGGCGCGTTACGCCGAGGTGCTGGCGAAGATCCCGTTCGGCCGCTACGGCACGCCGGAAGAAGTTGCGCACGCGGCCTTGTTCCTCGCCTCGCCGTGGGCCGGCTGGATCACCGGCCAGACCCTGGTGGTGGACGGCGGCCAACTGCTGGCCGGCTGAGCGTGACCTGGCCGCCTTCGACGCGCTGTCCGGCACGCTAAACTGCGCGACATTCCACGACTGCCGGCGTTATCGACTTGGCCCTCTATGACATCCTGCGTCCGCTGCTGTTCTCGCTCGAGGCGGAGTCGGCTCACCGGCTGACCCTGTACGGCCTGGGCGTGGCCCAGCGCAGCGGTTTCGCCCATCGCATCGCCACCGTACCGGCCGACCTGCCGGTGCGCGCGTTCGGCATCGAGTTTCCCAATCCGGTGGGGCTCGCCGCAGGCCTGGACAAGAACGCCGAACATCTCGACGCACTGAACACGCTGGGTTTCGGCTTCATCGAGGTAGGCACGGTCACGCCGCTGCCGCAGCCGGGCAACGCCAAGCCGCGCATGTTCCGGCTGCCCGCGCACGAAGCGATCATCAACCGCATGGGTTTCAACAACGACGGCGTCGATGTGCTGGTGCGCAACGTGCAACAGTCGAGCTACCACGGCGTGCTCGGCATCAACATCGGCAAGAACAAGGACACGCCGAACGACAAGGCGGCCAATGACTACCTGGCCTGCCTGACCAAGGTGCACGAACTGGCCAGCTATGTCACGGTGAACATTTCCTCGCCCAACACGCAGGGCCTGCGCGACCTGCAGGAACAAGCCACGCTGTACAAGTTCATCTCGCTCCTGCGCGCGGCGCAGGAGCGGCTGGGCTCGCAGCATGGTCGGCGCAAGCCGATGCTGCTGAAGATCGCGCCGGACCTCTCCGGGGTCGAGCTCGACGCGATGGCCGAGGTGCTGCTGCGCACCGGCATCGACGGCGTGATCTGCACCAACACCACGACAGATCGCGAGGCAGTGGCGGGCGATCCGCGCAGCGGCGAGGCCGGGGGGCTCTCCGGCAAGCCGCTGTTCGAGCGCTCCACCGCCGTGCTGGCCGGCATGCGCCAGCGCCTGGGCGAGCGCATCCCGCTGATCGGCGTGGGCGGCATCCTCGACGGCAGCGACGCGGTGGAAAAGCTCGACGCCGGTGCTTCGCTGGTGCAGCTCTACTCGGGCCTGATCTATCGCGGCCCGCACCTGGTGGCCGAGTGCGTGAACGAGATCCGTCGTCAGCGCGAGGCTCCCGTCGATGGCATCTGAGCGCGTGGACATGGGCGGCTACACGCTCACCGAGAACGCCTCGCTGGCGCGGCTCAACACCTTGCGCGTCGATGCCCGGGCGAACCTGCTGGCGGACATCCACGATGCCGCCAAGTTGCCCGAGCTGCTGGATTTTCCGGCAATCCGCCAGGGTCGGCTGCTGGTGCTGGGCGAGGGCAGCAACGTGCTGTTCACCGACGATTTTCCCGGCACCGTGCTGCGCATGTCGACGCGCGGCGTGCAAGTCGAAAGCGACGGCGACAGCGCGCACATCGCGGTCGCCGCGGGCGAACGCTGGGACGATTTCGTGCGCTGGACGCTGGGGCAGGGCTACGCGGGGCTGGAGAACCTGATCCTGATCCCCGGCACCGTCGGCGCCGCGCCGATACAGAACATCGGTGCCTACGGCTGCGAAGTGGCCGAGTTCATCGAAAGCGTCGAGGCCTGGGATCTGCGCGAGCGTCGCGTGGTGATGCTGGACCACGCCACCTGCGCGTTCGCCTATCGCGACTCGTTGTTCAAGCATGAGCCGGGCCGCTACATCGTCACCGCCGTGCGCTTCGTGCTGCCGCGCAGCCGCGCGCTGCGCACCGACTACGCCGGCATCGACGAGGAGTTGGCGCGGATGGGCGTGGACACGCCCGCGCCATTCCACGTCGCCGAGGCGGTGGTGCGCCTGCGCACGCGCAAGCTGCCCGACCCCGCGGTGATCGGCAATGCCGGCAGCTTCTTCAAGAATCCGATCGTCGGGGCGGCCACCGCCGAGGCGCTCCAGCGCGAGCACGCCGGGCTGCCCGCGTGGCCGCAGGGCGACGACCGATGCAAGATTTCCGCCGGCTGGATGATCGAAGCGGCCGGCTTCAAGGGCGTGCGCGAGGGCGATGCCGGCATCTCCAATCGCCACGCATTGGTGCTGGTCAACCACGGCCACGCCACCGGCCCGCAGCTGTGGGCACTGGCACAACAGGTGATGGACGGCGTGCACGCGAAGTTCGGTGTGCGCCTGGAGCCGGAGCCGGTGGTGATCGGCGCGGGCTGAGTTCGCGCCGCGCATTTGTGCTTCGCGCGGCGAACGCACAGACTTAAAGCCGTTACACCCTGTGGGGAGACCCTGATGGCATCTGCTCCGGTCGCGCCTTCGTGGCACGTTGCGCGCTGGTTCAACAGCGCACCGCTGATCCTTGCCGACCTGCGCGGCAAGGTAGTCGTGGCCCACGCATTCCAGATGCTGTGCCCCGGCTGCGCCATGCACGCGCTGCCGCAGATGCAACGCGTGCAGCAGATGTTCCCGCCCGAGCGTCTGGCGGTGATCGGCCTGCACACGGTGTTCGAGCATCACCAGGTACAGGGACCGCTGGCGCTGGAAACGTTCCTGCACGAATACCGCTACAGCTTCCCGGTCGGCGTCGACGAACACGTCGAAGACGATCCGCTCCCCCGCACCATGCGCGCCTACGCCATGCAGGGCACGCCCACGCTGCTGCTGATCGATGCGCAAGGACGGCTGCGCGAGCAGCATTTCGGTGTGCTGGATGATCTTGCCCTGGGTGCGGCGCTGGGCGGGTTGCTGGCTGAGGCGGACCGCGGGGGCGCTGCAAGGTGATCGCATGTCGCATCGGAGCAGACGGCGGGCACAGCCCGCCGCTTCCTGCGGCTGAATGACAGACGTCTATTCGCCGCGCGCCTTGCGCTTTTTTCCCGGTTTCGGCAAAGGCAGCACGGCCGACGTGGCCACCAGCAACTGCCTCAATGCTTCCGGATCGTCCAGCAGCTCGTCGGCGATCGGATACATCTTGGTGCCGGGATACGGCTGGCCCTGCGGCAGCCTGGGAGCCAGCGTCTGCGACGCCGAGGTGGGTTTGATGAAGAGGCGGTTGTCACAGGCAAAAGCCGTGACCTTCCCGGCGTGGTAGAGCGCGTATTCGCCAAACATTCGCTTGTATGTGAGCGCCTCGCCGAGATCGGCCTGTTCAAGCACGTAATCCACGAAACGCTTGTCGGTTGCCATGATTTTCCCTCCGGGGACTGTCCCGGATTATCGCGTGATGCGTCGTGCCCGCGCCCGGGCCTCTGCGATGGGCACGGCCATCCCGGCCATGTGCAGCAACACCCCGGCCAGGCTTTTCAGGTCCTGCGCATTGTGCGCGGCGACGCGGCGCAGATTGCGGGCGGAGCCGCCGCGCAGGTAGGTAAGCCATGCGGCGGGGGCTTCCGCGCCGGGCAGGTCGTCTTCGCGCACCACGCCGAGAAGCTGGCGCTCGGCGGTGGCGAGGCGGCAGTTCGGCCACTGGTGTTTCCAGTGGCGGCGCACGGGATGCAAGAGATCCAGGTGGTCGCGGCCGGCCAGCGGGTTGGACAGGCGGGCGAGGCGGTAGCGGGTGGCCAGCAGCGGGGCGTCGTAGCATTTGCCGTTGTAGCTGACGAGCACGGTGTCCTCGTCCAGCCATCCGGCGAAGGTGCGCAGCATGGCGGTCTCCGCCGCCATGGTGGTGATGGTGAGCTGGCGAAGGCGCAGGCGGCCACCCTGCCAGTCGGCGGCGCCGATCATGAAGGCACGGGTGCCGGTGCCGCCGGCCAGGCCGGTGGTTTCGGTGTCGAAGTGCAGCAGGCGGTCATGGTGGACGGGGGTCATGCGGGCGAAGCCGGCGTCGATGATTCGCGGTGGCACGAGCCAGTCGGCGAAAGCCTCGCTGTAACGCAGGCCGGGCGACAGTTCGACGCCGGGGACGTCGCGGTCGCGCGATGACGGGACGGCTGCAAGGCCACGTTTGAGCTGGGCGTGGCGCTGGAGCAGGCGGCGCAGTTCGGGTGGCATCGCGGGGGTGGGCGGCGCGCCCGTCGACTTCCCCGCCCCCCAGGACTGCGACCCTCCATGGCCGCTCCCCGCGTGGGTGTCGCTACGCTCGGAGTCTGCCCCGGACTCGATCGGGGGGTGGACGGGAATGGGCGAGCTGGTGTTCGAAGCGCGTCCTGCCTCGGTTTGAAGCTGGCGCAGTTTCGCGAGCAATGGGTTCACAGCGCCACCAGCAGGGCGAGCACGCGCAGGGCCAAGGCTTTCGGTGTGGTGGCGTCAAGGCCGTCTGGCGATGCGTTGGGGAGTGATGGCGCACCTTCATCGGCGGCCAGCACCGGGCCGACGCAGGCGGGGCAGCCGGCGCGGCAGTCGCAGCGTTCGATCAGGCTCACCGATTGCGCCAGCAGATCCTCGCGACGGCGGAACAGCGGTTCGCTGTGGCCGATGCCGCCGGGGAAAGCGTCGTACAGGTAGACGGTGGGCGTGAACGGCGCGTCCGGCGCCAGCGCGGCGGGCTGGCCGTCGCTGCCGCGCAGCTGGCCGCGACCGTGGAGGTCGGTACTGGCGAACCACGCGCCATCGCCCGAGCCCACGGCTTTCTGCAGGTCGCGCGCCTCGGCCATCACCGCCACGGTGGCGACGATGTGCAGCGCGTAGGCCGCGCCGAGAAAACCGTCCAGCGCCTGCTGGCGCTGTTCGAACGCGGCCTCAAGCACCATCTGCGGCAACTGCCACCACACCGCGGTGGTGTGCAGTTCCTGGTCGGGCAGGTTGACCGGGCCGTAGCCGATGTTCTCGTGCGAGTAGAAGCGGATCTTCTTGTAGCCGGGCACGCGGCGCACCACGTGCACTTCGCCGTGACGGGCGTGGCCGCAACCGGCGTGCGAGCTGTCGAAACAGTCCAGCACCTTCAGCTTCGTGTAGTCGATGGCGTCGGTGTAGTAGTCGACGTTGGTGCGCGTGACGTAGGCCTTGCGGCCTTCCCAATCCAGTTTCTCGACCTGGTAGGGCAGCGACTGCACCATGTGGATGGCGCCTTCATACAGGGTCACCGCGGCGGCGGAGTAGTCGACTTCGGCGATGATGGTCTGGCGACCGTCGGTGCGGTCGACCACCACGAAATTGCCGTCCGCCACCGAGCGCAGCGACACCGCGATGGCCGGGTAGCTGTCGGCGATCCATTCCCAGCGGTCACCTTCGCGATGCAGCACGCCTTCCTCGGCCAGCAGGTCGAGCCAGGGCGTGGCGACCTCGGTGCCGAACATCTCGTCGCCGGTGAACGGCAGCTCGAACGCAGCGCAGCGGATGTGGTCGAGCAGGATCAGCGGTTGGTCGGGCTGGATGCGGGCGTGCTCGGGCGTGGCGCCCTGGAAGAACTCCGGGTGGCGCACGAGGTATTGATCCAGCGGATCGGAACTGGCCACCAGCACGCCCAGCGCCGATTGCTGGCGCCGGCCGGCGCGGCCGAAGCGCTGCCAGGTGGCGGCGACCGAGCCGGGGTAGCCGTTCAACACCACCGCATCGAGCGAACCGATGTCCACGCCCAGCTCCAGTGCCGAGGTGCTGACGATGCCGTCGATGCTGCCTTCGCGCATCGCCCGTTCGGCGGCGCGGCGCTCCTTCGGCAGGTAGCCGCCGCGATAGGCGCGGATGCGCGGCGGCTTGCGCGGGTCGTGGTCGAACACGTCCTTGAGGTATTTGGTGAGCACCTCGACCATGCTGCGCGACTGGGCGAACACCAGCGTCTTCATGCCCGACTTGATCGCCATGCGCGCGATGCGGTTGGCCTGCGAGCGGGCGGACGCCCGCAGGCCGAGGTCGGGGTTCACCACCGGCGGATTCCACAGCAGCACGTGCTTGTCGCCGGTGGGTGCGCCGCTTTCGGTGATTGCGGTGACCGCGTCCTCGATCAGCGCCTCGGCATGCTCCTGCGGGTTGCCGATGGTGGCCGAGCACAGGATGAACTGCGGGGTGACGCCGTAGAACGCGCACACGCGTTTCAGGCGGCGGATCACGTTGGCCACGTGCGAGCCGAACACGCCGCGATAGGTGTGCACCTCGTCGATCACCACGTAGCGCAGGTTTTCGAAGAACTGCGCCCACTTGGTGTGATGCGGCAGGATGCCTTGGTGCAGCATGTCCGGGTTGCTGACCACGATGTCGCCATGCAGGCGGATCGCCTGCCGCGCGTCGCCGGGCGTGTCGCCGTCGAAGGTGAAGGCTCTCACGCCCAGCGCGCCGGCGTTGTTCAACTCCAGCAGCTCGGCTACCTGGTCCTGCGCCAGTGCCTTGGTCGGGAACAGGTACAGCGCCTTGGCGTGGTCGCGCATCGCCGCACTGACCACCGGCAGCGTGTAGCACAGCGATTTGCCCGAGGCGGTGGGCGTGACGATGGCCACGTGTGCGCCCGCTTGCGTGGCTTGCCATGCCTCGGCCTGATGGCTGTAGAGCTGCTCGATGCCGCGCGTGCGAAGCGCCCTTGCCAGCTCGGGCGGCAGATCCTCGGGCAACGGCGCGAACGTGCCCTCCCGACCGGGCACCACGAAGGCGCCGGTGATCCGAGCGGCGTAGCGCTTCGACAGCCGCCGGGCGAGGCTGCGACCGTCGCCCGGGCCGCCCGGCACGAGGTCGTCGGTGGCGTAACGGTCGGGTAGTGCATTCATCGGCTGGCTCCGCGCGAGGGTCCGCGGATTAAGCCGCGCGCACGTCTCACCGGGTGAGATGGCGCTCGGTGGCCACGATGCGGCGACCTGGCGTCAGGCGAGCTGCGCGGCGGTCGACCGGCGGCGTTCGCGCCAGTGCGGCACCTCGGCCCAGCCGTCCCGCGGTGGCTCGCCGGCCAGCGCGCGGCGCAGTTCGTGGCGATCGAGATGGGGCGCGAACTGCTGGATGAAGGCCAGCGTGTACTCCCGCGGCACGCTGTCCCGGCGCAGCACCACCCAGGTCGTGCACGGCGCGAATAACGCGTCGGCGGGCAGTGCGTGCAGGTCGGCGTCGCCGGGCTGCATGGCCATCTCGGCCAGGATGCCCACGCCCATGCCGGCGCGCACGTAGGTCTTGATCAGGTCGGCGTCGCCGGCGGTCATGGCGATTTGCGGTGACAGCCCGGCCTCCTCGAACGCGCGACGCAACGAGGACTCCGGCCGCAACGAGGAGTCGTAGCTGATCAGCGGCAAACCCGCCAGCTCCGCCAGTGTGGGCGGCTTGGCCCGCAAGGCGAGCGGATGGTCGCGCGGGGTGACGATCATCCGTTGCCAGCGATAGGCGGCGAACGCCATGCCGGCGGCCGGCGCGCCGCCGGCGCTGCTGATGATGGCCAGGTCGACCTGACCGGCTTCGAGCCGGGCCAGCACGTCGGCGTCGCGGGTCGGCTCCAGATGCACGCTGACCTGGGGAAAGCTGGCATTGAGCGCGGCGATTGCCGCGGGCAGGGCGAAGCGGGCCTGGGTATGCGTGGTGGCGATGCGCAGCTCCCCGCGGGCCTCGTTGCGCAGGTTCGCGGCGATCGCGCGGATGTTGGTCGCCTCGGCCAGGATCACCCGCGCGCGCTCGATCACCTGTTCGCCCGCGTGGGTCACCGCGTCCAGGCTCTTGCCCTTGCGCACGAACAGCTGGAAGCCCAGCTCGTCCTCAAGCTGGCGCAGCTGCTTGCTGAGCCCGGGCTGGGTGGCGTGCACGCGCTCGGCGGCCAGGGTGATGTTGAGGCCCGAATCGGCGATGGCGACGAGATGGCGCAGTTGGGTGAGCGTCATGGGCGGGAATCCGTGGGCGATGGTCGGGGGATGGATGGCCGATGCAGTCGCGCATACATCGTGCAATCCCCCGCGCGCGGGTGCGCCGGAGTTTCGGCTGGTCGCCGCGAATGCCCTTGTCGGTCGAGTGACGTGCTTTCATATTGGACGTCTATACGTCCATTTGTCATGTATGTCAATCGTGGCGCCGGTCATGCCGTCGCGGCATAAGCACCAAGACACAAATCATTTGTGGCGCCGTAGGCAGCTCCGTAGCGTAGGCGAACCTTTTGCTCCGGCCCGTCCCGCGCATGAAGCTCTACCCGATCTTTGCCTCGTTGTCGCAGCGCGCCGTGCTGGTGGTGGGTGGCGGCGCCGTGGCCGAGCGCAAGGTGGCGGCGCTGCTCGAGGCGCAGGCGCAGGTGACGGTGAACGCGCCAAGCCTCACGCCGCGCCTGCAGCGCTGGGCGCGGCAGGGCCGCATCGCCCATCGCGCCGACCCCTTCTGCGAGAGCTGGCTGGAGCGCGTATGGCTGGTAGTGGCGGCCACGCCCGATCGCGAGATCAACGCGCTGGTGGCGAGCCTGGGCGAGTTGCGCCGGATTTTCGTCAACGTGGTCGACGACGCGGTGCTGTCCTCTTTCCACGTGCCGGCGGTGATCGACCGTGCGCCGCTGACCATCGCGATCTCCAGCGGCGGCGAGGCACCGATGCTTGCGCGCCTGCTGCGCGAGCGGCTGGAGGCGCTGCTGGATGACTCGCTGGGCGCGCTGGCCCGGTTGATGGCGCGACTGCGCCCCCGCATCCGCGCCCGTTTCCCCGCGCCGGCGGCGCGACGCGCCTTCTACGAGACCCTGCTGGCCGGGCCGGTGGCGCAGTTGCTGCGCCGGCAGCGCGATGGCGAAGCGCACGCGCTGGCGGAGCAGGCGCTCGCCGATGCGCCGCTGCAGGCGCAGGGTTCGGTGGCGCTGGTGGGCGCCGGTCCCGGCGATCCGGGCCTGCTCACCCTGCGCGCCTTGCGCGCGCTCAACGAGGCGGACGTGATCCTGCACGACCGGTTGGTCGGCGCCGGCGTGCTGGCTCTGGCCCGGCGCGATGCCGAGCGGATCGAGGTCGGCAAGCAGGCCGGCCGCCACCACACCACGCAGGATGCGATCCACGCCTTGCTGCTGGAACACGCGCGTGCCGGCAAGCGCGTGGTGCGACTGAAGGGCGGCGATCCGTTCGTGTTCGGCCGCGGCGGCGAGGAGCTGGAGTTCCTGCGCGCCCACGCGATTCCATATGAAGTGGTGCCCGGCATCACTGCCGCGGTGGCCTGCGCGGCTTACTCGGGCGTGCCGCTGACCCATCGCGAGCATGCCCAGTCCGTGCGTCTCGTCACGGCGCACTGCCGCGATTCCGGCGACACGCCGGACTGGCGGGCGCTGGCCCAGGAGGGGCAGACCCTGGCGGTCTACATGGGCGTGAGCGAACTGGCGACGCTGCAGGCACGGCTGATCGAACACGGCCGCGCCGCCGCCACGCCGTTTGCCCTGGTGGAGAACGGCTCGCTGCCGAACCAGCGCGTGGTCTGCGGCGTGCTGGGCAACCTCGCCGAGCGTACCGCGGCCCATGCGGTGGGCTCGCCGGCGCTGCTGATCCTGGGCGAAGTGGCTGCATTGGCGCCATCGCTGGCCTGGTTCGGCGCCGCGCCGTTGGGCGCTACCGTGCACGCCTTGCCCAGCGCCGTCGCGGCGCGCGACGAAGTGCTCGCCGCCATTCACCGGGCAGCCTGTTGACCGATCCCGAATCGGCGCATGATCGGCCTTCGTCCGTGCGCCTGTTGCCATCACACGTTCGAATATCCGAGGAGACTCCCATGATCTACGACAACATCCTGGACACCATCGGCCGCACGCCGATCGTGAAGCTGCACCGCCTGGCACCCGGGCACGTCAGCATCTACGTGAAGATCGAGGCGTTCAACCCGGCCGGTTCGGTGAAGGACCGGCTCGCGCTGGCGATCATTCTCGACGCCGAGCAGCGCGGCACGCTCAAGCCCGGCCAGACCGTGGTGGAAGCCACTTCCGGCAACACCGGCGTGGCTTTGGCGGCGGTGTGCGCGGCGCGCGGCTATCCGTTCGTGGCGGTGATGTCCGATACCTTCTCGCTCGAACGGCGCAAGCTGATCCGCGCCTACGGCGGCAAGGTGGTGCTCACCCCCGGCGCCGCGCGCGGCACCGGCATGGTGGAGAAGGCCGCCGAACTGGCCAAGCAACACGGCTGGTTCCTCGCCGACCAGTTCGAGAACCCCGCCAACCCCGCCTACCACCGCCAGACTACTGCCGCCGAGGTACTCGGCGACTTCGCCGGCCGGCGGCTGGATTACTTCGTCAGTGGCTGGGGCACCGGCGGCACGCTCACCGGCGTGGGCGAGGTGCTGAAAGTGGCGCGGCCGCAGGTCAAGGTGATCGGCGCCGAACCGGCGGTTGCCTCGCTGCTCGGTGGCAAGGAATGGCAGCCGCACAAGATCCAGGGCTGGACGCCCGACTTCGTGCCGGCGGTGCTCAACGCCAAGGTGGTCGACTGGATCGTCACCGTCGACGACGTCGTGGCGCGCGACACCGCCCGGCAACTGGCGCAACGCGAAGGCATCTTCACCGGCCTGTCCTCCGGCGGCACGCTGGCCGCGGCGCTTGAAGTGGCCAGGGACGCGCCCGCCGGATCGGTCCTGCTCGCGATGCTGCCGGACACCGGCGAACGCTACCTGTCGACCTTCCTGTTCGAGGGCGTCAACGAGGGTTCCGACGAAGTTTGAGTGCGGCTGCATGGCAACCGGGGCTCGCGCCCCGGGGTGCCTCGTCGGATACTCTGCTTCGATCGATCCGGGGGGCGACGATGCACAAGAACCGACTCGAGGCGTTCAGCGACGGCGTGCTCGCCATCATCATCACCATCATGGTGCTGGAGATGAAGGTGCCGCACGGCGAGACGCTGGCGGCGCTGCTGCCGATGGCGCCGGTATTCCTCAGCTACGTGCTGAGCTTCGTCTACGTCGGCATCTACTGGAACAACCACCACCACATGCTGCAACTGGCCGGGCCGGTCAGCGGTGCGGTGCTGTGGGCCAACCTGCACCTGCTGTTCTGGCTGTCGCTGCTGCCGTTCGCCACCGGGTGGATGGGCGAGAACCACTTTGCGCAGGGGCCGACGGCGCTGTACGGCGTGGTGCTGCTGATGGCAGCGCTGGCGTATTGGGTGCTGCAACGTGCGCTGATCCGCGCCGAGGGCGGGACCTCCGCGCTGGCCCGCGCCGTGGGCGGGGACTGGAAAGGCAAGCTTTCGCCGGTGATCTACGCCAGCGCCATCCTCGTCTCGTTCCAGGCCACGTGGATCGCGCAGCTGCTGTATGGCGCGGCCGCCATGCTGTGGCTGGTGCCGGACCGGCGCATCGAACGGGTGGTGGAGCGCGCGCCGCGCTGAAGGTCGGGATCGTGCGTCGATCTTCGATGCCCCGCGTGCGCCGGTGCAGCAGCTATCGTCAGGGTTCGCGCGACGCCGCTTCCGGTCGGTACTTCACGTGGTCGATGAACGCGCGCAGCTTCGGCGTCATCTGGCGGCGGCCGGGATGGTAGAGAAACATGCCCGGCGCCGTCGACGCAAAGTGCTCCAGCACCTGCACGAGTTTTCCCGTGCGCAGCAGTTCGGCGGCGATCGGCTCCGGCACCTGGGCCAGGCCCACGCCTTCCACGGCGGCGCCCAGCATGGTGGGGAAGTCATTGGCGATGAACGGACCTGACACCGTCGCCTCGGTCGCGCGGCCGTCGTCATCGAGCAACCACGGCGCGAGTGCGCCGCTGGATCGCCGCAAGCGCAGACACGCATGCCGGCCCAGATCGTCCTGACGCTCGGGCCGGGGAGTCTGCGCAAAATAGGCGGGGCTGCCGACGACGATGAGGCGGAACGGCGGCGTCAGTCGCACGGCGACCATGTCCAGCGGCACGTGCTGGCCGAAGCGGATGCCGGCGTCGAAGCCGTCGGCCGCGAGGTCGACCAGCTTCTCGTCGGCGGCCAGCTCCACCTCCACTTCGGGAAAGGCGCGGCAGAACGAGGCGATCAGCGGCTCCAGCAGGACCGGCACCACGGCGCGAGGCACCGCCAGGCGCAGGCGTCCCGCCGGGCGCTGTCCGAGATCGCGCGCGACCTCGCCGGCAGCGACCAGCTCCTCGAACGCGGGCTGGGCGCGCGCCAGGAATCGTTCGCCTGCTTCGGTCAGGCCGACGCTGCGCGTGGTGCGCACGAACAGCGCCGTGCCTACGCGATCCTCAAGGGTGCGCACCGCCTGGCTGATCGCTGACGGGGTCACCCCGAGTTCCGCCGCGGCCCGGCGAAAACTCAGGTGCCGCGCCACGCCGAGGAACGCCTCCACGCCGTCCAGCGCGCCTTGTCTGACTGTGAAGTTTTTCTTCATGGGGTGGTCGCGTTGTGGCGGATAGTCGCTGGCAACGGGCGGTGCAAGCATGAACGCAGCGCCGCAGCCATGCCGGGCGCACAGGAGACTACATGCCGCCGCAAATCATTTTCCAACTGCAACTCGTGCTGGGCTATGTCGCGTGGTTGTTGTGCTTCAGGGTTTACCTCTGGCCGAGGCTCCGCTCGATGGACCGGTTCGAGGCGCAACGCGCGATCGCCACGCTGCACAGTTTCCGTTTCTTCGGGCTTGCCTTCGTCGTTCCGGGCGTCGTCGGCCCGCATCTGCCTGCCGGCTTTGCGGCGTTCGCCGCGTACGGTGACTTCGCCACGGGCGTGCTGGCGATCCTGGCGCTGCTTGCCGCCGGCATGCGCAGCCTGTTCCGGGTCCTGGTGATCGCCTTCAACCTGGTCGGCACCGTCGACCTCGTCCTCGACTACTGCCACGCCGTCCGTCTCGGCCTTCCGGAGCTGGCCGGACAACTGGGCGCCACCTATGCGATCCCGATCCTCTACGTTCCCCTGCTGATGATCACGCACATCGCAGCCTTCCATCTGCTTTTGCACCCCGCGCATGGCGGTGGCGATGCACGGGCGCCCGCAGGCGAGGGCGGGTAACGCTTCCGGCGGCAACGACTTGAGCCGCTGCACCTGGACCCGGCGGCCAGCGATGGTTCCGGACCGATGCCTCGGGCGGGTGACGGCAAGGTTGGCCGGATCGGTCCGCTCCCGGTCCGTCGGGGTGCTCGTTGGCAAGGGTGCGGCCGCCTAGAGTGACGACTCCCCACGATGGAGTCACCCCATGTCCGATACCCCCGCCTTGCTGGTCATCGACGTGCAGCAATCGTTCCTGCACGCGCCGTACTGGCGCGAAGACGATGTGCCGACGTTCCGCGAGAAGCTGCTGCAGCTGATCGACGGCGCGAGCGCCCGCGGCTGGCCGATCGTGCGCATCCTGCACGAAGAGGCCGCCGGTCACTTCAGCGTGGCGTCCGGGCTGGTGCAGCCGATGGCGTGGGTGCCGCCGGCGCACGAGGCGGTGTTTCGCAAGCAGGTGCACAACGCGTTCACCGGCACCGGCCTGCAGGCGTGGTTGCGCGAGCGCGGTATCGGCCGCGTCATCATCAGCGGCATCCGCAGCGAGCAATGCTGCGAGACGACCGCCCGGGTCGCTTCCGATCTCGGCTTCGACGTCGACTATGTCACCGAGGCCACGCTGACCTTTCCGATGGTCCACGTCGGCAGCGGCACTCGCTACGATGCGCAGGACATCAAGCAACGCACGGAACTGGTTCTGGATGGACGTTTTGCCCGCATCCGCACCGTCGATGACGTCCTCGCCGATCACTGAGGTGTGCTTCGTGCTGCCGCCGGACCTGATCCTGCTGGATCTGGCCGGCGCGGCCGACGCCTTTCGCATTGCCGCCGCGATGGGCTTGCCGGTGCGCCTGCGGCTGATGGCGCCGGTGGTGGCGGGCGCGGCGGCACCGACCGCGCTCGGCGTGGGCCTGGCCGGCGTCGAGCCGCTGCCGGCGAAACTGCCTGACCACGTGCTGATCGTGGTGTGCGGCGCCACCGGCAGCGCCGCACGTTTGCTTTCGTCGGCAGCGGGCAAGACCCTGGTGGCCTGGTTGCGAAGCCATGCCGCCGCGGGCCGGCCGCTGGCCTGCGTCTGTTCCGGTGCGCTGCTGGCCGCCGCCGCCGGCCTGCTCGATGGCCGGCGCTGCACCACGCATCACAGCCTGCTCGACGAGCTGCGCCAACTGGCGCCGACGGCGGAGGTGCTGGACAGCCGCGTCTTTGTCGAAGACGACGACGTCTGCACCAGCGCCGGCATCACCGCCGGCATCGACCTCGCGCTGCACCTGATCGCCAAACTCGGCTCGCCGCGGCTGGCCGCCGCCGTGGCGCGGGAAATGGCCGTCTACATGCGCCGCGCCGCCGGCGACCCGGCGCTGTCGCCGTGGCTGGAAGGGCGCAACCACATGGACATGGCGATCCACCGCGTGCAGGACGCGCTGCTCAACGCGCCCGCGCAGGACTGGCCGCTGGCGCGGCTGGCCGACATCGGCCACCTCAGCGTGCGCAGCCTCACGCGCCACTTCCGCGAAGCCAGCGGCATGTCGGTCAACCGCTACCACGCGCGCCTGCGGATCGCGCTGGCGCGACAGGCGCTGGCCCATGGCGACTCCGTGGAGCGCGCGGCCGAGCGCGCCGGCCTGGCTTCGGCGCGACAGCTGCGCCGCTTGTGGGCGGCGCATGCCGACGACCGTCCGGCGTCGGTGCGGCCGCGCGCTTGAGCCTGCCTAGAGCAGGCTTTCCAGCGGCAGCAGCTTGAGCATCTGCACCTCGACCCGACGGCCGGTGGTGGCGCCGGGGTCGTGGTCGTAGGTCACCGGCTTGCCGTGTTCGGCGGCCTGCCATTGCATGGCGCCGCCGTGCGCCGAGCCGTCCTGCTTCAGGGTCACGCGGTAGGCGTGTTCGGGCAGCGTGGCGCTGTCGAAGAACGCGGTGACCGCCGCGGCCAGCGGCGGGCAGTCGACGATGATGCCCATCTCGGTGTTGAGCAGTTTCGAGCGGGCGTCCATGTTCATCGAGCCGATGAACACCTTCTGGCGATCCACCACGATGGCCTTGGCATGCAGGCTGACGCCGGAGGAGGTGCCGCCGGCGGTGGCCGGTTGCGGCGCACCGGCCGCGGCTTGCAGTTCGAACAATTGCACGCCGCTTTCCAGCAGCGGGCGGCGATAGCGCGAATAACCCGAGTACACGATCGGCTCGTCGTTGGAGGCCAGCGAGTTGGTCAGCACCTTCACTGCCACGCCGCGTTTGGCCAGCGCATCGAGATAGGCCGTGCCGCGCTCGCCGGGGATGAAGTAGGGCGAGATCAGCAGCAACTCGTGCTGCGCGCCGTCGGCCATCGCCTTGATGTCCGGGCCGATGCGCAGCTCGGGCTGGTCCCCGGCCGCCTCGATCTTGGCCGGCTGGTCGGCCACCAGCGTGGCCGGCCCCCAGAACCACTGGCCCTTGCGGTCGGCGGACGCGCCGTAGGGTAGGGCGTCCAGCGTGGCCTGCGCGTAATCCGATTGCGCGAACGCGCGCGCATCGTGCGCCAGTTCGACCCGCAGTTTCGCCAGGTCGACGTGATCGGCGTGCTTGCCATGGAACGCCTTCGCCGGATAGGCCGCGTCGCAGTTCCAGTACTCGTCGAAGGCATGCGAGGCCTGCGGTACCACCGGCCCGATCGCGATCAGGTCGAGGTCGCGGAAATGGGTGTCCTCGCCCGCGTCGAAGTACGCATCGCCGATGTTGCGCCCGCCGACGATCGCCACGTTGCCGTCGGCGATGAACGACTTGTTGTGCATGCGCCGGTTCAGCCGGTGCGTGTCGAGCAGGAACTGGGCGGCCTTGGAGAGCACCGACGGCTTCTTCGTGGCGAACGGGTTGAACAGGCGCACCTCGATGTTCGGGTGGGTATCCAGCGCGTCGAACAGGTCGATCGCCTGGCTGGCGTTGATGTCGTCCACCAGCAGGCGCACGCGCACGCCGCGGTCGGCCGCGGCCAGCAGGCGCTGCGCCATCAGCCGGCCGGTCGCGTCGTTTTCGAAGATGTAGTACTGCAGATCCAGCGCATGCTGCGCATGGTCGGCCAACGCGACGCGGCTCATCAATGCATCGGTGCTGCGGATCAGCAGGCGGAAACCCGACTGGTCCTGGTGCTTGGTGGTTTCCGCGTGCACGTAGCGCGCCGCCGGCGTGCCCACGGTCGGTGGCAACGCCTTCGACACCGGCTTGACCACGGGCGCGGGCGGCGAGCAGGCCGCCAGGGCCACGCCGAGCAACACCGCGCCAAGCACTCTCATGAGTCGCCGCATGTTCACCCGCCTTCTGCTGCGTGCCGATCACGGCTTCGCGGCCATCGTTCACCGCCAGCGACGTACTTTGCGAAGACGGTCGTGAAATCCATGCGACTGCGGAGGCTCGCCTCTGATCCGGGTACTCGGCTTTCCGTCTCTCGCTTATCCCCAGCTCGACAACGGCGTGGCGCCGGGCGCAAACATCCCCTGCGGCCCGAAGTGGAACATGCGAGAGCGGTCGCGTACGTAGTCGTGGCCTTTTTCGGCGAGCACGGACCGGTTCAGTTCTTCATACCAGCGCTGCACCGTGGTGGCGTCGGTGAGCAGCAGGAAAGTCCAGTCGGGGAACACGACGGTGACGGGTTCGTCGCCGTGCCAGGCGAACTGCGCCTCCGCGCCATGCTGCACCATGTCGGCACCGATCAGCTGGTTCAACGAGCTGCGGATGCGCTCGAACTCCATGTCCGGGAGCAGCGGGGTGAAGTTCTTGACGCCGTGGAGTTGGCCTTCATGGCGCCGGTTGTCGGTTTCCCTGCCGCGAACGATCACGTCCTTCAGATCGTAGTCGCCGTGGATGTAGACCCAGCCCTTGCCGACGTGGTCGAGCTGCAGGCAGCCGTAGTGGCGGGATGCGGGATCGACGTCGACACGCCAGCGCCACTCGGCCGAGCAGGCGGCGGGGCGTCCCACGCCCCACGCCGCCCAGCTTTCCGGACGCTGCGGATCGCCCATGGCCGGCATCTTGTTCTCGGCCGCCAGGTAATGCATGCCGTCGTGCCAGGCCTTCATCGCCTTGTCCCGCTTGGCCGGCTTGAAGGCCCCGGGATGCATGCCCGGGTGCACCACCAGCCCGGCGATGACGTAGTCCTGTTTCACCATGCGCCCCGCCACCGAGCGCATGAGGCCCGGCGGATTGACGTCGGCGGTCTTGGCTTTCACCAGGGCCGGTTTGGGGTAGTAGCCGGGCACGCCCACATAGCGCAGCGAATCCTCGTTGGTATGCCGCACCAGCAGGATGACCTTGCGCTCCCGCGCCACCATGAGGAACTTCTGCAGGTCGATGCCGCGCATGCCGATGCCGATACCCATGTTCGTCGTCCTTGTGTCGTATGGATGGGGGGAGTGTACGAGTTTTGAAGTTCAAGATCGAAGCAAAAAGCCCCGGCGACGAGGTTCCGGCCTCGGCACACAAGGCTTTCTTGCCTGTAGGGGGAACGATGGAACCCCAGCGTTGGCACTTTTTCGCGCGATGCCGAAACAGAAAGTCCCGCCATCGGCGCTGTCTGCTCCGACGACGATGTCGGGAAGGCCGGCGTCGAGGTTTTTCTGCCCGGTGACGGGGCCGCGACCTCCAACCGCGATGCGGGGCATCCTGACCACGAAAGCGCGAAGCCTTTCGCATTGCCATGGAACGTGAGCCTCTTCGCACTCCTGCGTTATGCTCGGCCGGTATTCCGGGGGGAATGGATGACCATGAAACGCTGGCCGATGGCCGCCGCCGTCATCTGCATGGCCGCTGCAGGCTGCAGCAGGACCGATGCGGAAGCACCGTCAAACACCCGCCGACCGCAGCAGGCCGGCGCGACCAACCCACTCGCCACCGCCGGCCACCTCGCCGGTATCGAAGCAGCCGGCCTGACCGGCGATCAACGCGCGATGCAAGGCCACGTCGACGCGATGCACAAGGACATGATGCGCTCCATGCATCTGCCCGACCCCTCCCGCCCGATCAACCACGAAGCCGCCCGCACCGCTGTGCGCCCGCTGCAAGGCGTGCAATCCAGCGTCTGGCTCGACCGCAGCAACCTGCTGGTGATGGTCGGCGGCGGCCAATACCGCAGCATGACCACCATCGACCGCATCTGCCTCGCCCTGGAACCGCTGGGCGACACGCTGGGTGTGGTGGTCAATGTGCAAGACGTGACAGCGACCACGTCGGAAGGCGCGGATACGTTGTCGCGGAATTGCCAGCTGGGGGTGGGGGAGCGGGCGATGCTGCAGCAGAAGCGGCAGGTGGATGTGCTGGATCCGGAGATGAGGCGGGTGTTTAGGGCGCAGCAGAATGACTGGTGAGTAGCTTCGGCTTCGCACACCCCGTTTGAGCATCACTACACGCAAGGCACATCGGGAAGCTTTCCTGCAAGAATGCCGCTACACCTATCCCGAAGAGGGGAAGATGCTGGCGCCGAGCGGCGCCAGCATCTTCATACACTTCAGCTGGGACTGCTGCTTTCGGGCGGTTGAGGATCGTTGGCTGCGGATGGGCGGTCGTCCGCGATCCAGATCTTCCAAGCTTTGAGCCCATAGTTTTTGGCCCAAAGTACTTCACCGGTCCTCTTATCCGTGCGATAGGGCCGGTAGATATAGTGGCCCTGATCTGCACTCTGCCCCGGCGGAGGCGGGGTTTCGCTACTTTTTGCGTTCATTTCACAACTCCAGTACGCCGAGTCGTGAACACGTCCGTCTATGCCTTCCTACCCTTGTCAATGCGAATTGCTGCATGTACCTTGGCAGGCGCACTACGGGAAAGACCTCTAGTCGGGACGTCCTTCGTGCATGGCAGTTTTCAGCAATCTGCCATTCCTCCAAGGCTGGAAGTGTTGACGCACTTTCAGCCTTTTTATTAGCACCAAATCTTGTGGTTGCAAGCAAAGCAAAGTACAAGATGTTGCTATAACGAGGATCACTGACTTTCACGTTAACCGGGGCGTGGGCCGAAGTAAAGTACCCGGAGTACCGATTTCCAGTTCCAAATTCGCTTGGCAGTTCATGAATTGCGCAAATATACCGTCGGCACGGTAGAAAATGGACGTACGCATAGCGTTATGCACAACATATGCACAGAGTTACGCACAACTTTATGCACATAAGCGCTACCGAGAAAAGGTGCCAGGGACAATTCCAATCGCGGCTCCATCGCTACGCCGCCTCGGCACTCAACTTCACCCCAGCGCCAGCACGACCTTCATTATCGTGGCGAACTCGGCTCGCGGCGCAAACCGGTGTCGCGTGCGAGCTGGGGCATGCCGCGGGCGCGTGCGACCACGCCGAGGCTGTCGGCGATGAAGGCGTGATCGCCGGATTCGAGCGCGGCGGAGATGTACTCGGCCTCGGCTTCGGGGCTGCCCAGGTGTTCGGCGGGGTCAAAGGGGTGGGTTTTGGTGCGCATGCTCTACCTCACCGGCTGTCGGCAGGGTTTTCGGGCCGCCTTGCAATCGCCGAAGTGCCTGGACGCCATCAGTCAGGCAGCTCGTGGCTCCACCCGACGCAGGATCTCCTCGCGTGTGGCCAGCGTCTTGAGATCGTAAGTCGCCTGCAGGTTCAGCCAGGACACCGCGTCGCCGCCGAAGTAACGTGCCAGGCGTTCGGCGGTGTCGGCGCTGATGCTGCGACGCTCGTTGACGATTTCGTGGATGCGGGTGGCCGGCACGCTGAGCGCCACGGCCAGGGCATTGGCGCTCATCCCGAGCGGGGCGAGGTAATCCTCGCGCAGGACTTCACCGGGATGTACGGGGCGCATGCGGTTGACGGGAGATTTCATGGTGGTCTCTCAGTGGTAATCCACGATTTCGACGTGCTCGGGGCCACTGGCTGTCCACACAAAGCACACGCGCCACTGCCGGTTGATGCGGATGCTGTGCTGGCCAGCGCGATCGTGCTTGAGGGCTTCGAGCTGATTGCCCGGCGGTGAGCGCAGAAACTCCAGCGTTTGCGCGGCTTCGAGTTGCGACAGCTTGCGGATGGCGGCGTCCTTGATGGCACGGAACCGACGAGGGTCACCGCCCTCGAACAGCGCCTGCGTATCCTTGCGAGCTCCTGATCACGCGCCGACGGTATTACGTTTGGCGTAATACGTCAAACGTTACCGTGTGCCCGTTGGGCAACGCATCACTTTCGCCGAAAAGGTGTTGCGGGCTGACCCGAATCCCTCAAATGCGAACGGCGCCGTATCGCTACGGCGCCGTTGCAGTTTCAGATTCCGGCCTTCGCCGGAATGACGAACGTTAGAGCGCCTCGAAGATCCCCGCCGCGCCCATGCCGGTGCCGATGCACATGGTCACCATGCCGTACTTCTGCTTGCGACGGCGCATGCCGTGCACCAAGGTGGCGATACGCACCGCGCCGGTGGCGCCGAGCGGGTGGCCGAGCGCGATGGCGCCGCCGAGCGGGTTCACCTTGCTCGGATCGAGCTTGAGATCGCCCATCACGGCCAGGGCCTGGGCGGCGAAGGCTTCGTTGAGTTCGATCCAGTCGAGCTGATCCTGGCTGATGCCGGTCTGCGCCAGCGCCTTTGGAATCGCTTCCTTCGGGCCGATGCCCATGACTTCGGGCGGCACGCCGGCGACGGAGAAGCCGACGAAGCGGGCCAGCGGTTGCAGGTTGTATTGCTTGATGGCTTTTTCGCTGGCGAGCATGACGGCGCCGGCGCCGTCGGACATCTGGCTGGAGTTGCCGGCGGTGACGGTGCCGCCGAACTGGCCGTTGCGGAACACGGTTTTCAACTTGGCCAGCACTTCGGGCGTGGTGCCGGCGCGCGGGCCTTCGTCCTGGTCGATGACGCGGTTGTCGGTGGTGATGCCGCGGCTGGCGAGAT
>Ga0209915_1001658_pt1 | contig 29586 bp, 34 predicted proteins | sample ThiBiot_750_plan_FD_183952 | JGI IMG/M metagenome (GOLD analysis project Ga0209915, IMG submission 183952) | Wastewater bioreactor microbial communities from Cape Town, South Africa - Thiocy_cont_750_plan (SPAdes) | ecosystem: Engineered > Bioreactor > Thiocyanate-remediating > Anaerobic-Aerobic... | reverse complement strand
GCCCGCTTCGCGGGCGTTCGGCCGGGCGAAAGCTCCACCGGAGCTTTCGCTGATCCGTCCTCACGGGCCGTCATCGGCGATTGAGGCTTGCTGCCCGCTTCGCGGGCGTTCGGCCGGGCGAAAGCTCCACCGGAGCTTTCGCTGATCCGTCCTCACAGGCCGTCATCGGCGACTGAGGCTCATGCCCGCTCCCCAGGATGCTGCCTGAAGTGGCATTCGTAACCCTTGCTTAAATCTTCTCCTTCTAGATATCCCCACATGCCTGATGGAACCCGTGGCGGCGCGGTCCATACGGCCAACAAACCGGGCGAGTGCCGGGGGGCGCGAGGTCAGAGGGCAAGATCATGGGTCAGCCACGGCTGAACCTCAGCAAGGTGCGCTGTCTGCTGGCGGACCGGGACGTGTTCACCCGCGGATTGATCGCCCAGATGCTGCGCGGTTTCGGCATGGGCACCATCCAGATGGCATCCAATGGCGAACAGCTGCGCGAGCTGGTGACCAAGGAATGCCCCGATGTCTGCCTGATCGAAGCGGCGCTGCCCGACATCGAAGCCTCCGAACTGATCGCCTGGATCCGCAAACAGCCCGAGCCGCTGCGCTTCGTGCCGATCATCGTGCTGTCCGGGTATACCCAGCTGCGCCTGGTCACGGCGGCGCGCGACGCCGGCGCCAATCTCGTCATCCGCAAGCCCGCCTCCGCCCAGATGCTGTTCGACCGGCTGGCCTGGGTCGCCAACAGCCGGCGCCCCTTCATCGAGAACGACAATTTCTTGGGGCCCGACCGGCGGTTCCGCAAGGGCCCGCCGGCGAAGGCCAAATCCCGGCGCAAGACCGACGTCACCGGAGAGCCCGCATGAAACAGTTGCTTCATTTCCCCAGGACCCGCCTGTCGGAAGGGGCAAGGGCATTCGGCGGCGTCACGCGCGAGGAGGCCATCAAGGGCGCTCTGGACCAGATGGAATCCATGCGCGGCGACGCCGACCTGGTGATCGAAAAAAGCATCGCCACGCTGGAACAGATCGCGGCCGCGCCGCAGGACGGCGGCTTCTTTTCGCCCGGCCAGTTGTCGGCGATGCTGGCACGCTGCGACCAGATCGTTACCCTGGCGGGGACCTTCGGCTACCGCGCGCTGGACGCGGCCACCTGCTGCCTGTGCGATCTGCTGGAGGGCCTCAGGCAATCGGGCCTCAAGGACATTGCCTCCATCAGGGTGCATGTTCGCACCATGCGCCTTCTGGCACCCGGCGCGCCCCCGCTGGCGGCCGGCCATCAGAACAGGGTGCTGGCGGAGCTGACCAAGATCTTAGCCCATCACGGCTTTGCCCGCGCATCCGACATGGCGGACAAGGCGGGCATCGCTTCGTGACGCGCAAAAGCCGGACAGGGAAAACGAAACGTTAAGCGTAATGCGCCAGCATGGGGATCGAGGATCGCCTCCCATGCCTGCATCCACGCCCGCCTCGGATCGACTGGCCCATCTTCTGGCCCTGGCAGACCAGGGACCGGCGCTGCGCGCCGCGCTGGCCGAGGAAGTGGCCGAGCTTCTCATCCACTGGCCCGAAGACTGCCCCCGGGCCATGCGCGCCACATGCGAGACGCTGCTGGCCAGATGCGCCCGCGATGTCGAGCCCGCCGGCCGTGCGCGGCTGCGCGTGCTGCTTTACGCCGATCCGGCGCTGTCGGCGCGCGCGCTGCCGCGCCAGTGCCCGGACCGCGCGCTGGTGCAAACCGCCCGTGCCGGTGGCGATGTCGGCGCCGCGCTGGCCGGCGCGCTGGGACTGGACACCGGCACCGCCCGGGACATCCTGCATGACGAAAGCGGCGAAGGGCTGGTGATGGCCTGCAAGGCCGCGGGGCTGGACCGCGCCGCATTTTCCGCGCTGGCGCTGACCATCGGCCCCCGCCGGGGGTCCGCCGCCACCTATGCGCTGCTGGATTCCTTCGACGCCATCACGGCGAGCGAGGCACGCCGGCGCCTGCGCGAATTGAGCCCGCCACAGCAGGACGCATTGCTGCCGGCCTAGCTCTCCGCGTGAACCTCGTGACGCTCGCGCGTCTTGAGTAGCTTCACGTTGGGAAAACGTTCGGCGACATAGCCGATCTCCCATGCGCTCTTGGCCAGGAACACCGGCGCGCCGTCCCGGTCGGCGGCCATGCCGCCCCGGTTGGCGGCGGCGAATTTCTCGATCTCGGCCGGTGTGCCCGACAGCCAGCGCGCCGCATCGAAGGGTGAGGCTTCCAGATCGGCGGCCAGGTCGTATTCGGCCACCAGCCGCGATTTCAGCACATCCAGCTGCAGCGCGCCCACCACGCCCACGATCCATTGCGAACCGATGGCCGGCTTGAACAATTGCGTCACGCCTTCCTCGGCCAGGCTTTCCAGCGCCCGCGCCAGGTGCTTCTGCTTCATCGGGTCGGCCAGCCGCACCCGGCGCAATATCTCCGGCGCGAAATTGGGAATGCCGGTGAACACCACATTGCCCGATTCCGACAGCGTATCGCCCACCCGCAGGACGCCATGGTTGGGAATGCCGATGATGTCGCCGGGCCAGGCCTCGTCCACCGTCTCGCGCTCGGAGGCGAAAAACAGGATGGGATTGTGCACGCCGATGGTCTTGCCCGTGCCCGACTGTTTCAGCTTCATGCCGCGGCGGAATTCGCCGCTGGCCAGCCGCAGGAACGCCACCCGGTCGCGGTGGTTGGGGTCCATGTTGGCCTGCACCTTGAAGACGAAGCCGGTGACTTCCTTGTCGCCCGGCTCGGCCGCCTTGCCCACGGCGGCCTGCGCGCGGGGTGGCGGCGCGTATTGCGCCAGCGCGTCCAGCAGCGGGGCGACGCCGAAATTCTTCAGCGCCGAGCCGAAATAGACCGGCGACAGATGGCCCTCGCGATAGGTCGCAAGATCGAAGGCGGGCAATCCCGCGCGCGCCAGCAGAACATCCTCGTCCAGTTTCGCGGCCTCTTCCTCATTGGGTACGCCTTCGTTGAAGGCCAGGAAGCTGCCGGTGTGAAGGTCCTCCACGCCGCGAAAATTCAGCCCCATGCCGCAGGGCCACATCATCGGCGCCGTCTCAATCTGCAGCTGGTCGGAAATCTCGTCCAAGAGCTCGAAGGGATCGCGCGCCTCGCGGTCCATCTTGTTGACGAAGGTCATGATGGGAATGTCGCGCAGGCGGCAGACCTCGAACAGCTTGCGGGTCTGCGCCTCGATGCCCTTGGCGGCGTCGATCACCATCACCGCAGAGTCCGCCGCCGTCAGGGTGCGGTAGGTGTCTTCCGAAAAATCCTCATGGCCCGGCGTGTCCAGAAGGTTGAACACCGCGTCCTTGTATTCAAACGTCATCACCGCGCTGGTGACCGAGATGCCTCGTTCCTGCTCGATCTTCATCCAGTCGGACTTGGCGCGGCGCGCGTCGCCGCGCGCCTTGACCCGGCCGGCGGCATGGATCGCCCCGCCCAGAAGCAGCAGATGCTCGGTCAGCGTGGTCTTGCCCGCGTCGGGGTGGGAGATGATGGCGAAGGTCCGCCGTCGGGCGGCCTCGCTGGCAGGGGTACGGCTCATGGTGGCGGGGGGTAGCAGGCAGGCCAGTTTAGTGCAACCACAGCGCCGCGCCCGCTGCCGCCGCCGCGCAGAGTGCAACCACCGCCCAGGCCGGAACCGCGATGCGCAGCAGCACCAGCGCCGCCAGCGCGACCGCCGCATCCACCGGCGTGAAGATCGCGCTGGTGATCACCGGCGACCACAGCGCCGCCGCCAGAAGCCCCACCACCGCCGCGTTGATCCCCGCCAGCGCCGCGGCCAGCCTGGGGTGATGCGCCACCGCCTGCCACAGGGGCCAGCCGCCCGCCACCAGCAGCAGCGACGGCAGATAGATGGCGCAAAGGCACAGCAGCGCCGCGCCCCACCCGCCCATGGCCGCGCCCAGGAAGGCGGCAAAGGAAAACAGTGGCCCAGGCATCGCCTGCGCCGCGCCATAACCCGCCATGAAAGTTGCACTGTCCAGCCAGCCCGGCGTCACCACCGCCTTTTGCAGAAGCGGCAGCACCACATGGCCGCCGCCGAACACCAGCGCGCCGGAGCGATAGAACGCATCGAACAGCGCCAGCCGGTGATCCAGCCCCGCCAGCAGCGGCAATCCCACCAGCAACAGAAAGAACAGCGCCAGCAGCAGCCCCGCATATCGCGGCGCCGCAACCGGAGCGGCGATCTGCGGCGGCACTTTCAGGATCAGCGCGCCCACGCCTGCGCCCGCCGCGATCGCAACGAGCTGGCCGGCCGTCACCGGCAGCAACAGCACCAGCGCCGCCGCAAACGCCGCCATCAGGAGACGCTGCAGGTCGGGCGTCAGCCGCCGGCCCATCACCCACAGCGCCTCGGCCACCACCGCCACGGCGGCGATCTTCAGGCCATGCATCCAGGGCGCGTTTGCCACATCGCGCCGCGCCGCCAGCGCGAATGCCGCCATCAGCAGCGCCGACGGCAGGGTGAAGCCGATCCAGGCCGCGATCAGCCCGCCCCATCCCGCCCGGCGCCGGCCCAGCACCATTGCCACCTGGCTGGAGGCGGGACCGGGCAGGAACTGGCAGAAGCCGACGATCCCCGCATAGGCTTCCTCGTCCAGCCAGCGGCGGCGCGCCACGAATTCCTTGCGGAAATAAGCCAGATGCGCCACCGGCCCGCCGAAACTGGTCAGGCCCAAGCGCAGGAATACCCACAGCACTTCCAGCATCGCTGCTCCCCGCGGATCAGCGCGCGGCCGCCGCCATCACCCGCCGCGCACGGATGAACATCTCCAGGCTGCGCACGCAAAACAGCGCCACGCTGAAGACAATGGACGCATCGGCGATCAGGACGGCGTTCAGGTGCCAGGCCGCCGCCTCCGCCGCCGCGCCATAGCGCAGCCCCATGCGCAGCAGGATCAGCACCACCAGCACCAGCATCGCCGCCTGTCCGCCGCGCACCATCAGCGTGCCGTTTTCGGAATGCACCTCGATCGCCATGGTGCGGCCCCAGTACCAGCCGGCGACCGCGCCCAGCGCCGCCGCCACCGCCAGGATCGCCCAATCCATCGGCATGAAGGCCGACGCGGCGATAACGAGATGGCCGCCGGGCGCGCCATACGCGCCGCGCTGCGGCGCCAGCAGGGCCAGCGCCCCAAGGAGGATGAACAGCGCCGGCCGGATCCACAGCCGGTGCAGTTTCAGCGGCTGCGGCCGCGACATCTTGCGCATGCGCAAATACAGGATCGGCACCAGCACCAGGAACGGCAGGAAGGGTGCGTATGGCGCCAGGGGACCGTGGTGTGGCATGACGCGACGTTACACGATTTCCTCGTCCACGAAAGCGCGGCCTTGCCGGTCCTCGATCTCAACGATCCACAGGTCGGGATCGAATTTCACCTGCTTGTCACACCACTGGCCGGCGCGCGCCTCGTCCGTCCAGCCGCCCAGCGGCTGGCTCCACACCAGCGCGCCCCTGCCGTCGCGCGTCTGGTTCAGTACCTGAACGCTGCCGTCCATCTTCGCCACCTTGATGATGACGGCGCCAGCCTCCTCCGCCCCGCGCCTGACGATGAAGGCGCTGGCGCCTTCAACCTCGGCACGCCTTATCAAGGCGCGGACGAAAATCCCCGCTTTCAGTCTTGGTGTGCTCATGGGTGCGCCGGTCATGCTCATGACGCGGCCCTCACGTCCCGACCAATGCGAAGAGCCGGACCAGGTCGATCTCGGACCCACGCACAGGGAACACTAGCGTCTGCCATGCCGAAGACTAGGACAGCGCAGCCCCCGCTGTCACGATGCCGCGCGAAACGGAATGATCTTGGCGCTGCTCAGCCGCCCGCCCACCTCGTCCACCGCCGCGTAAGGCAGCCGCACGCTGACCGTGGTGCCCTCGCCCAGCACCGACGACAGTTCGGCCGCGCCGCCATGCATCGCCGCCAGCGCCTTGACCAGCGCCAGGCCAAGGCCGGTGCCCTCCTTGGCGCGCGTCTCGGCCCCTTCCACCTGCTCGAAGGGCTGGCCCAGGCGCTTGAGGTCTTCCTGGGAAATGCCGGTGCCGGTATCGCTGACCGCCAGCATCACCCCTTGCGCCGACGCCTCGGCGCGCACATGCACCGTGCCGCCGGGCGGGGTGTATTTGACGCCGTTGGACAGAAGATTGACCAGGATCTGCTTGACCGCGCGCCGGTCGGCATAGATCCGGCGCGCGCCGGGCGCCACATCCAGCGTCATCGCCACGCCCGCGCGCTCTGCGGGTATCTTCAGGAACCGCACCGCGCTCTGGACCGTCTCTTCCAGGTCGAACAGTTCCTCCGCCAGTTCGAACTTGCCCGCCTCGATCTTGGACATGTCCAGCACCGAATTGATCAGGTCCAGAAGATGGGTGCCCGATTCAAAGATCAGCCGCGAATATTCCTGGTAGCGCGGACCCACCGGCCCGAACATCTCGCGCGTCATCACCTCGGAAAAGCCGATGATGGCGTTCAGCGGCGTGCGCAGCTCGTGGCTCATATTGGCCAGGAAGCGGCTCTTGGCGCGGCTGGCCCCAAGGGCTGCGTCGCGCGCCTCGACCAGCGCGCGCTCCTGGGCCTTGCGCTCGGTGATGTCGCGCGTCACCGCCACGATGTCACCGCCCGCGCCGGGACGGCAGCGGATCTCGGCCCACACATGGCGTCCGTCCTTGTGGCGCAGCCGCACCTGCGCCTCGCCCAGCCCGCCGAAATAGGCGGCCTCCATCAGCGCGGCCTGCACCACCTTCAGGTCATCCGGATGGACCAGCTCTGCCGGCGCCAGGCCCAGTATCTCCTCCGGCGCGCGGCCCAGAAGCGCGTGGGTGGCCGGACTGGCGAAGCGCACGCAGCCATCGGTGGAATGGCGGGTGATCAGGTCCATCGAATTGTCTGCCAGGAAGCGGTACATCGCCGCCCCTTCGGCGGCCGCGGCATCGGCCGCGCGCTGGCGGTCCTGCGCCGCGGCGGCGACCAGCACCGCCTGCACCAGCGCCGTCAGTACCGAGGCGGCATAGATCGCCCAGAGCGGCAGGGCGCCCGGCAGCGTCAGTCGTGCGGCCGGCAGCGCGCCCTGGGCCTCCAGCCCGGCCAGCACCACCAGCGCCAGCCCGGCAGCGAGCCCGGCGCGGACCACGGCGGGCCGTCCGCCGGACAGTGCCGCTTCCGCCGGCACCAGCACGAACCAAACCAGCAGGGGCGAGGACAGGCCGCCCGTCAGCGCCGCCATGTAGCCCACCAGCAACGCAAAAAGGCTCAGGCTTACCTGTTCCAGAAGCGGCACGGGCAGCCGGGTCAGGCCCAGAACCGCCAGAAGGGCCGGCGCCATCAGCCCGGCCAGGGCCAGGGCTTCGACCAGGTCGGGCTGGTCCACCAGCACGAAAAATCCAACGGCCAGCACCGCGCCAACCGCGCCCTTGGCGGCCTGGACAGCCACAAAGCGGCGGCGTTGGCCGCCATCGTCGGCAAAAGAATACCGCAACATTGCCTCTGCCCGGGGAAAGTCCCCAATCTGAGCGGGCTTCAGTTTCCGTCCGTTATCGTTAATGAAGTTTGAACGGGGGCCAGTTCCGGTCACGGATCGGCAACCAGTCCAGGGCCTTCTGCCCTAACCAATCCGAAACCGGCAGGGCGCACACTGGCGCCTTGGGCCCGCGAAGGGCCATCCCACAGGAGCGCCGGTGACGAGAGCCGAACCCGCGTGCATCGCCCTGCCGGAACCGGGCGCCGAGGCCGCCCTGCTGCCGCTGCTCGATACCTTGCGTGTGGCTGTCACCACCTTCGACACCCAGGGCCGGCTGACCTATGCCAACGCCCATCTGAACTACCTCTTTGCGTGCCTGCCGCCGCGCGAGGAACTCGTCGGGCTTGGCTATGGCGAATTGCTGCGGCTGGTGGCGGCGGGCGGCGAGATCGCGCCTGCCGTGCTTGCCGGCGGCATCGATGCCTTCGTCGCCGCCTGCCTGGCCCAGCTCCAGCCGGGAAATTTCCTTCCGCGCGACATCGACCTTGCCGGCGGGCGGGTGGTGGAGGTCAAGGCCCGCCGTTCCCCGGGCGGCGACGCCATCCTTCTGTGGAGTGACGTCACCCAGGCACGCGCCCAGTTCTCCCGGCTGGAGGAAGCGGTGGCACTGTCGGCCGACGCCTTCGCCTTCTACGACCGCGACGACCGGCTTGTCATGGCCAACGCGCTTTATGCCCGCTTTGTCGGCGTGGAGCTGGACGCCCTGCCCGGACGCACGTTCCGGGAGGTGATGACAATGGTGGCGCTTTCCGGCCGCACCGTGCTGGAAACCGATCCGCAGGTCTGGATGCAACGCCGGATGGTGATCCACGCCCAGCCGGCCGGCCATGTGACGGTGAAGACGAATGACGGCAGGGCCTGGCTGGTGCGCGACCGCGCCACGTCCGATGGCGGCCGTGCGGTGATCTTTACCGACATCACCGACAAGGTGCGCGCCGAGGCCGCGCTGGCCGAACAGGAAGATGCGCTGGAACGTTCGCGTGCCGAGGCCCGGCGCCAGAGCGACTATCTGGCCGACCTGGCGCGCCGGCTGGACCAGGCGACGGCACGCGCCGACAGCGCCAAGACCACATTGCTGCGCACCATGAGCCACGAGCTCAAGACGCCGCTGAATGCCATACTGGGCTTTTCCGACCTGATGGCGACGATGGCCGACCGGCTTTCCGCCGATCAGGTCCGCGAATATGCCGGCCTGATCCGCCAGGGCGGGACCAACCTTCTGAAGATCATCAACCAGATCATGGATCTCACCAAGATCTCGGCCGGCCGCTACGAGCTCCACCGCACCCCGGTGGACGTGGGCGCCATGCTGTGGCTGGGGCGCGACGGTTTCGGCGAACTGGCCGCCCAGCGCGGCGTGACCATCGATGCCGGCCGCGTGTCTCTGGGGATGATGGCCGACGCCGACGAGGCGGTGCTGGCCGCGATGATCCATGGCCTGATCGACAATGCCGTCACCCACACCGATCCGGGCTGCAAGGTGAGCCTGTCGGCGGCGCGCCAGGACGGCATGATCGTGATCGGCGTGCACGACAACGGCCGGGGCGTGCCTGCCGAGGACCTGGCCCGCATCCAGGAGCCTTTCGAGCATGGCGGACGCGGCGAAGGCGCCCATCACACCCAGGGCGCCGGGCTTGGCCTGACACTGATAAAAGCGTTCGCCGGCCTGCATGGCGGCCGCCTGGAACTTTCCAGCGGCAATGGCGACGGCTTCACGGCCCGCCTGATCCTGCCCGCCTCGGCCTGAACCGGAACTTCCGGGCATTTTCCAGGTCCATGTTCCGGGAACTTTTCCTGCAAATCACTTCAATTTTAATTGCAAGCGATTCAATCACACCTCGAATTTGAATCGAAGCGCATCCTTTGCAGCAACGCTGCGTTTTCGACACCAGCGGGAACTGTGCCCGCTGCGCCGATTGGCTTCAAATTTAAGGAAAGGGTTCAGGGCGCGGAAAATGGTGGCGCATCAGGCTGGCTGCGTTGCAAATCGGAAGTGAGTTTCCATGATTTTCCGGGCCATTTTCTGGATAGGGCTGGTGTCGCTGTTGGCGCCGCACGAGCCCGATCTTGGCCTGGGACGCCCGGGCGCCGGCACCTTGCAGACACCCCGCTTGACCACCGTCCTGTCCGCCGCCAGCGGTCTCTCGCGGACGGACAGCGACTGTGGTTCGCAATGTGCCGGCGGCCTCGGCTTCTTCGCGCGGATGGGCCTGGGCCCCGGCGGTCGGATCGCCGAAGGCTTGGCCCGGGTTAAAGGGGAAATCGACGCCGACATCAGTGCCCGCGCCGCCCGCCAGCGCGCGCTTTAAAGTCTCTCCTCCGCCATCGCCCCGTCGTCCATCATCCATGCCCGCATGGCCGCGCGCCCGGCCACGACATTGAAGCCGTATTGGCTCGCCAGCCGGTCCAGCGCGATGGTCAGAACCACCCGCCCCGATCGTCGTGACCAGCCGCGCACCTGTTCCACCTCTTCCAGCGGCGCCAGGTGGCAGCAGACATCGAACAGAAGGTCACCCAGCACCGGGCCTGCCGCCTTCAGCGCCCGGTTCAGCCGCTGGCGCGCGGCGATCGCCACATCGCTGATGTTTTCGCCCGATCCGCCGCGCGATCCGGTCACCACCGGCTGGCTCCAGTCCACGCCCATGCGCGGGGTCAACTGGCCCAGCGTATAGTCGCGGCGCAGCCTTTCGCCCGCCGCGAACTGCCGGTCATCGACCAGCGCGCGAAATTTCAGCCGCGCCAGCGGCGATTCCGCCATGTTGACCTGGACGGTTTGACCGCCGCCCGGTTCGTGCGCCTGCATCAGCCGGTGCTGGTCGCCAAAGCCGCCCTCGGCGCGCACAAGCAGCGCATGCCCGCCCGGCGCGATCACATGCCGGCCCGGCCCGTCGGGCTGAATCCATTCCAGCGCCAGGAAGCGGGCCACCAGATCGGCCGCCACCGTGACCCGGCTGGCCGCGGCCGCGGACGGACTGCGCGCCACCGCATGCACGGCGCCGCGCGCGAACAGCGCCTGGCGCGCCCCCGCCAGGCGGCGCAGCACGCGGCGGCCCTCCTGTTCCACTTCCTTTTCGCTGCGGAGGCGATTTTCGCCCGCGGCAGCCTGGCCGCGCCCATGGTCTTTCTTTCCGCTCATGGCGTCAGGCCCGCCGCGCGGCGCAAAAGGCTTTCCATCCAGCGCAGGGTGGAATCGAATTCGGCGCTGGCCTCGCGCATGCCCTCGACCAGGTGGCAGGCGTGATGGACGGTGGACCGGTCGCGGCCGAATTCGCGCGCCAGCTGCCTGTGGCTCATGGCGAACACCAGCCGCGCCAGATGGATGGCGATCTGCCGGGCGCGCGCCACATGCGGGCGCCCGCGTGTCGGCTTTCGCATCTTCTCCTCCACCGGCACGCCATAGACCTGCGCCACCACAAAGCGCGCCAGGCTGGCACGTTGAGCGGTCAGGAAGACCGCCGGATCCTGCATTGAATTCATGTCCCCACTCCTTTTCCGGCCCGCCGGGCCCCTTCGACGGCGCCTTTGTGCCGCATGGAGGACAATTATCCCAATTACGTAGTTGACACCACAAAGCCAAAAGGCTAGTATTTAGCGGTAATTTTGAAGGCCGCCCCCGATGGGTAAGAATATTTTCTCCGAAAAGCACTTCCACGACGAGGAAGCCGCCCGCCAGTGGTTTGAGGCTGCCCGTTGGCCGACTGGCCCCTATTGCCCGTCCTGCGGCTCTACGGAGCCCTACAACACCAAGAAGCCGGGCCGGTACCGCTGCCGGGCCAAGGAATGCCGCCGGGATTTCACAGTCATGACCGGCTCTGTGATGGAGCGCAGCCACGCCAAGCTGACCCAGTGGGCAATGGCTTTCTGGCTGGCCGCATCCTCCAAGAAAGGCTTTTCCGCCCATCAGCTGCACCGTGCCCTTGGCTGCCAGTACAACACCGCCTGGTTCATGCATCACCGGATCATGGAAGCGATGCGCCAGGGCGGGTTGGACCTGCCTCCGATGGGCGGCAACGGCCAGATTGTCGAGGCGGACGAAACCTACTTCGGTCCCGTTTCGACGCCGATTGAGCCCAAGGTGAAGCGTTCAACGCCCTATACTAAGGGCGGCAAGGTTGGCGTCGGCCAGAAGCGGGCCATCGTCTCGCTGGTGGAACGCGGCGGCAAAGTCCGGTCGTTCCATGTTCCCCGCGCCGACAAGGCCACGGTGGCGAAGATCGTGCGGGACAACATCCACCACGAAAGCCGCCTCCATACGGACGAGAGCCGCCTTTACATCGGCGCGGATGAGCATTTTGCCAGCCACGAAACGGTCAACCATAGCCGCAAGGAATATGCTCGTGGCGATGTCACCACCAATTCAGCGGAAGGCTATTTCTCGATCTTCAAGCGCGGCATGAAAGGCGTCTATCAGCACTGCTCCGAGAAGCATCTGCATCGTTATCTGGCGGAATATGACTTCCGCTATAACCACCGTGAGGCGCTGGGGTTTGATGATATGACCCGCGCTATCGCCGCCGTGAAGTCAGGCGAAGGAAAGCGTCTCACCTATCACCAAGCTGACTAAGGGCCGGTCCTTTAAAGGATTGGCGGCACACTTCAGCCGGTGGCGTGAAAAGTAAGTTTTACGCGCCTGTGGGAAAGTCCCGCATTGCGCTAGACTCCACCTTTGTGGCGCGAACTGCTAAAATGATTCGATGAATCGGAAACGAAAAGGGGCCCCTGCAAGGGCCCCGTTTCTGACGGTCCGTAGCATGGTGCCTCGGGACCCTCGGTAGTTCAGACGGGTGGAGAAGACTCCACCGGACTTACCAAGTCAAGGCACTTAATCAAGTCTGTCGAAAGGGACAGCCATGAGAAGAGTGCCCAGCCCGCCGGTAACGGCGGAAGTTGCCGCTATTATTAAGCGGGCACTGATTAAGGGTTTATATCAGCATCAAATCGCAAGCGCTCTTGGCATCAACCAAGGGCGTATAAGCAAGGTGAAGACTGGCAAGGTCTTCTCCGAAATAGCGCCAGCGGCTGATTTGCCGCCAGCGTTCGGTTAACGCTTAATGGGCGGGGGCTCGCCTTCGCGGGCCTCCGCTCTCTTTTCGCCGCGCGCCTTCGGAATATTCTTCAGTTGAGTCGGAGAGCCTTTGAAGGCTCCGGCTAACGTTGCCTTCAACCGCGCCTGAATTTCTTCCCTCTCCTGGTCTGATTTCGATGCCATCCAAATTTCCTCCTCGAATCTACCGATTCCATCTGCCCGCCGAAGAAATCGAAGGGGCGACCCATGTCGGCCACGCATTAGAGATGCTGGAACGATATGAGCAAGATTTTACAATGAATATCCATCTTCTTGCCTTTGCAGACCAACAAATACGCGACCGCTCAAAACAGGGTCCTGCTCCTGATGATGTCGATCTCTGGAGAAAGAATATCGGAATATTAGGGGCTTGGAGAAATATCGCCGGTCGAGATGGCGCAATGGCGCTCTACAATTACGGGAAAGCACTAGAGGCAATTAGCGAGTTGCTGGGAAATCCCCCGCTCGGCCTCTGCCCCACATTGAGAAATCTAATCGACTACAAAGCATTCAAGGCCCAGCGGAAAAGGTTCGATACAGCCTTTCCCAATATTATTCTAATTCGCCACGCTGTTTCTCATGCTGCCGAATTGATGGCGCACCCTGCCGACGCTCGGCAAAACTTATTCAGCGGGGATTACTCTGGTGGCGGTATCGAAATAAAAGCTTCTGGTTTTGGCGGCGGCCTATATGTCGACGGCGTTTACGAGGACACTGTTACTCGCACGATTGATGGCAAAGTTCTCACCTACAAACTGTCCGGTAAATCTGCGCTGGAATTAGAAGCTATTAGGCTGGCGGTCTGGGCGATTTTCCAGCCTCCTGAGTAGGTTTCTGGCGATTGCCCGTAAGTCAAATTTGCCGTCGATCAGCGTCATCTGCCCATTCGCGGGATCGCCCTGAACAAAGGCATTCCGCTCTTTGCGGAACTGAGAAAACAATTCAGCGCTAATCGCGGCTTCAATTTCGCCATGCGGCCTGACCGCGACCTTTGGATTGTCCGTAGACATGCGGACATTATACCTATTTTAGCCTGCTTCCGCAAATCTCGATAAAATGTCGGCCTGTCAATGTCTTACACCATATCGCGCTTGTGGTGTCAACTACGTAATTGGGACAATTATCCTATATCCCCAATCAGGGAGGATAGGAATATCGACTTTAGCGTGTGGAGCGAGAGAAAATATGCTTAAGAGAAAAGGATTTATCTCTTAGAAAAATATTTCGTGCCCCGTGGGATAGGCGCATTTTCCCGCATTGACAGCGTAAATCCATACGGTTGGCTGTTGAACCGGGATCATACTATAGGTTGTGGGACTATAGTCGTAACCTGGCCATGCTAGGCCGGCACTGTCACAAATGGGAGAAGTCCACCCGCGACTTGCGGGGCACACGCACCCGCCGGTCGCTGCCGGCAAAGGCTTCGCGACTCCTGGCGCGGCGGTCGGGCCCAAAGAAGTCCGGCGCCAGGATAAAGGGCCGTGGTGCTTCCAGCGCGCTCTTCAGCTTGGTGGCCACGGTCCTGGGGCTGATCGGCATGGTCAGGACGTCCGTGGCGCCCAGGTCGCGCGCCGCCTCCACATCGCGGCGTCGCGCCCGGTCATGCAGCACGAAGACGGGAATCATGGGATCGAGCATGGCGCGCGCGCGCCGCACCGCCACGGTAAAGGACATTTCGCCCGCCGCCAGCCCATCCTCGCAGAAGACGGCGCCGAAATGCTCCACTCTCAGAAGCTCCAGCGCGCGATCGGGGCGCTCCACCATCGTCGCGCGGGTGACGCCGGCGATCGCCAGCACCGAACGCAGTAGCGACAGGCCGTGGCCTTTCGGGCCCACCAGCATCACCCGCAGATCCGTCAACACTGCCTGTTGCACCTGATCCCGCATCCGGGCGCGCTGCGCCCGCAATATTTGTTTATGGCGCGATCCTGCGCCTTTCTGGCTTAATCCGGCGTAAAATGGCTTGGTAAACAGACCCGACCCCAAAAGGCTTCCGCATGGCCCTTCGCTTCATATCGCTTGCCCTGGCCCTTGTGCTGGCCGGTTGCGGCCTGTTCGGCCCCAAGATCACCCGCGAGATGCGGCGCACGCCCGAATATCGCGCCGGCTATCAGGACGGCTGCTCGAGCGCGCCGGGGCCTGACGCCAACAAGCGCAACGGCTTCGACCAGATCAAGGACCAGGACGCTTTCCGCACCGAAAGGAATTATCGCGCCGGCTGGAATGCGGGCTACACCGCCTGCCGCACCTATACGCCCCAGGGCCAGCCGCGTCCCTATTCCGGTCCCATCCAGGACCAGAACCCCGGCAATGGCGGCCTGCCCCACTATTGACCGTAAACAGTTAATTTACTTTTGGAGCGCACCTTTGTTCCGTATACGGCGTTTACATCCGGATACGCAGAGGTCGCACATGCTCGGTCTTCTGGTTCCTCATTACCCGCCTTCCCCCCGCCCGCGGCTGTTGCCGGTCAACTGGCTGAAGCGCCTTCTGGCGCAGCTGCATTCGCTGTTCGCGCGGCCGTAAAGCGGTTTTGCTGCGTCGCACCTGCCGGCATGCCCATTGCCGGCCCCGCATCCTTATCCCGGCGCCTGCCGCCAAATGAAAATCCCCACAGCCCAACCGGACTGTGGGGACAGAGCCTGCGTGGCAAGGCGGCGCCCTATTCGGCGGCGGCGCGCACCGCCTTCTTGCTCATATTCTCGGAGGCGAATTCCCAGTTCAGGATCTTGCCAAGCACTGCCTCCAGATATTTGGGGCGGGCATTCTGGTAGTCCAGATAATAGGCATGCTCCCACACATCGACGGTCAGCAGGCAGTTGGTGCCGACCGCCATCGGCGTCTCGGCATTGGGGGTCTTCTCGATCGCCAGCTTGCCGTCCTTCATCACCAGCCAGGCCCAGCCCGAGCCGAACTGCGTCTTGCCCGCATCCGCCAGCTGCGCGATCAGCGCATCCTTGCTGCCGAACGCGGCGGCGATGGCGCTGTTCAGTTCGCCCGACGGTTCGGTCTTGGCGGGGGTGAGGCTGCGCCAGTAGAAATCGTGATTCCACACCTGGCCGGCATTGTTGAAGAGCGTCTTTTCCTTGGCGTCGTTCGACTTGAATGTGGCCTGGACGATCTCTTCCAGCTTCATGCCGGCGAATTTGCTGCCTTCGACCAGCTTGTTCAGCGTGTCGACATAGGTCTGGTGGTGCTTGTGGTAGTGGAAGGAAATCGTGTTCGCGGAAATGGTGGGGGCCAGGGCGTCTTCGTCCCAGGGCAGCGGGGCAAGCTTGAATGGAGCAGGCATGGAAAACTCCCGATCGGAATAAGGATGGACGGACGGATTACCCGTTAACGCCGGACAGGTCAAAAGGCTCCCCAAAACCCCGCCGTGTCCGCAAAGAGTTGAAACGGGCTACAATTTGCGGGGCATCGTGAACGCTTTTACCCGATTGTCACTCGACATTCTTTGGCACGTCGCGCAAAACTTCAACAAGCGGGGGAGGCAATCTGCACAGCCAGGAGGCAACGATGCCCGCTTACGAAATCTGCTATCTGGATGACGGTGGCAGCCTGACCTACAAGTTCTCCGCCACCTGCGACAACGACCAGCGTGCAAAAATTCTGGCCCATGCCATGAAGCTGCCCAACATCAAGCGCCTGCAGGTTTGGAGCGGCAAGTCCCTGATCTATGCCCGGCCTAATGTGGACGGCGCCGACGGCAGCCACCAGATGCTGAGGGCCAGCTGAAATATTTCTCCTGTCGCGGATCGATTTTGCCCTTGCGGCGTTGCGTGATCGCCCGATGGGCGGACGTGGATAAAAAAAGCCGCGCCGCCGACTTGCTTCCCGAGCGGGATGACCAGGGAAGACGGGCACAGGGAAGGATGGGTCCCATGATGCGCCGTTATAGAGTCCTGTTTCTCGACCGCTGCCAGACCGTCACGCGGGAAGAACTGATCGACGCCCGCGATGATGGCGCCGCGGTCGACCGGGCCGACAGCCTGGCCGGCACCCAGGCCGCCGAGGTGTGGGAGGGCCTGCGCCAGGTGGCGCGGCTGGCCCGCGGCCGGCCGCCTCCGCAGCCGCCCTACGCCTATTGAGCCGTCAGGCCTTCGGCCCGAACCCAGTCCAGGGTCCGTGCCAGGGCCCGGCCGAAGCGGTCGAACAGTTCATTCACCTCCGCCTCGCTGATCACCAGCGGCGGACAGAAGGCGATGCGGTCGTTCAGCAGCGGCCGCACGATCAGCCCCTCCTCCTCGCAGAAGCGCGAGCAGGTCAGCGCCACCAGCTTGCCCGGCTCGAAATTGCGCCTGGTCTTCTTGTCGGCCACCAGTTCGATGCCGCCGATCAGGCCCACGCCGCGCGCTTCGCCCACCAGCGGGTGTTCCGCCAGCGCCGTCAGCCGCGCGTTGAACACCGGCGCCACCTTGCGGACATGGCCGATCAGGTCGCGGCGGCGATAGATCTCGATGGTCTTCAGCGCCACCGCCGCGGCCACCGGATGGGCGCTATAGGTGAAGGCATGCCACAGCCCGCCGATGCGGACGGCTTCCTGTTCGATGATTTCGGTCAATTCCGGCGACAGCATCACCGCCGAGATCGGGATATAGGCCGATGACAGCGCCTTGGCGATGGACATGGAATCGGGCTGGAAGTTGTAGGTCTCGCAGCCGAACCAGTTGCCGGTGCGCCCGAAGCCGCAGATCACCTCATCGTCCACCAGCGGGATGGCATAGCGCGCCAGCACCCTGGTGATGGCTTCGAAATAGCCTTTCGGCGGCACGATGGCCCCGCCCGCGCCCATCACCGCCTCGGCGAACATGGCCGCGATGGTGTCGGGCCCTTCCTGCTGGATCAGCGCCTCCAGGTTGGCGGCAAGGCGCACCGAATAGTCTTCCTCGCTCTCCCCCGCCTCGGCGCCGCGATAGTAATGCGGACACTCCGCGCGCAGGGTGAAATCGAACGGCAGGTCGAAGCTTTTGTGGAACGCGTCCAGTCCCGTCAGGCTGGCGCTGGCCAGCGTCACCCCGTGGTAGGCCCGGTCGCGGGCGATAATCTTCTTTTTGGTCCTGTGGCCGCGCGCATTGGCGGCATACCACAGGAACTTGATCTGGCTGTCATTGGCTTCCGAGCCGGAATTGGCGAAGAACACCTTGCCCACGGGAAAGGGCGCCATCTCCTTCAGCGTCTCGGCCAGCTGGATGGCGGGCTCGTGGCTCTTGCCCCCGAAAATGTGCTGGAACGAGAGCTTGCGCATCTGCTGCGCGGCGGCCTCGGCCAGTTCCTCCTCGCCCCAGCCCAGCGCCGTGCACCACAGCCCGCCCATCGCCTCCAGATAGTCCTTGCCGTCCTTGCCATAGACGAAGACACCCGAACCGCGCTCGATCACCGTGGGCCCGGTCTGGTTGAGCAGTGTCAGGTTGGTGAAGGGGTGCAGCAGGCTGGCCATGTCGCGCGCCTGAACATTGCTGAGGCGGCCGTGGGGCGTGTTGCCGGGATGTGTGCTGGTATCGGAAGGCATCGGTCACCTGTGACGCGGCAAGCTTCGCCGCGGGCCGACTTTAGCGTCTGAACCGTCCCGTGCCAGCACCGGGCGCGCCCGGTCCGGCATGCGCGGGACGCGCGGCGGCGCCGCGCATGCCGATGAGAAGGCAATTGCGCCGCGCCGGTCCCGATTTTAAGTTGCCGCGTCCTTTCGGCTTTCCCTCATGCGCCTCCAGCTTTTTGCCGCGCGGGCGGCCTTCGCCGCCCTGATACTCGCCCTGCTGCTTGCGGCGGTGGCGGTCGTGGGCGTGCGGCTGGACCGGCTGTCCTTCGGCACGGGCCTGGCCCTGATGGCGCCGGCCACGGCGCTGGGCGTGATCGCCCTCTTCGGCGCCCTGACCTGGCTGTGGCGGGCCGCCGGCCGCAATGCGGGCGAGGGCAAGCGCCCCGGCCTGATCGCCCTCTTCGGCGCGCTGGCCTTTCTCTATGTCCCGCTCTCCAGCAGCTGGTACGGGCTGGTGATGCCGCCCATCACCGATGTCTCCACCGACACCGACAATCCGCCGCACTTCGTCGCGCTGGCGAAACTGCGCACCCCGCAGATGAACCCGCTGGGCTTCGACGGCCAGGCCACCATCCCCTACCGCGGCGAGCAGCGGACGATTTCCTACGTCCTGCACGAATTCAAGAATGGCGAGATCACCCGCCCCTATCCGCGCTTCTTCCCTCGCAGCGAGGCGCCGGTGAAGACGCTGTTCTGGCGCAGCTTCGAGACGGTGAAGCGCCTGGGCTGGCGCGTCGCCGCCTTCAGCGAGAAGGACGGCCGCATCGAGGCCACCACCCGCTCGCCCTGGTTCGGACGCGTCTTCGACATCGTGCTTGAAGTGCGCCCCGCCGGCGCGGGTGCGCGCGTGGCGGTCAGGGCCGAAAGCCGCAGCGACCGCGACGATCACGGCTATGCCCTGCGTCTGGTGCGCAAATTCCTGGCCGCCAATCCCTAGCCGCTATCGCAGCGCGACCAGGCCCTGTTGCGCCAGATGGTCCAGATGCGCCTGCACCTGCACGCCCGCCGCTGCTCTGAGCGCGGGCGCGATGTCGGGATAGAGCCTGGCGGCGATGGCGGCGGCGCCACGCGCTCCGCCCCGCCAGGCCGCCAGCACTTCGGCCTCGCGCATCCGCCGGTGCGCCAGCAGCGCTTCCAGATAGCCGCGCGGCTCCGCGATCGGGGCGCCGTGCGTCGGATAAAGAACGCGATCCCCCCGTGCGATCAGTTTTTCCAGGCTGGCCATATAGGCGCCCATGCTGCCGTCGGGCGGCGCGATCACGCTGGTCGACCAGCCCATCACATGATCGCCGCAGAACAGCGCGCCTTCCTCTGCCAGCGCATAGGCCATGTGGCCGCCGGTATGGCCGGGCGTGGCCACACAGGTCAGGGTAAAGCCCTCGCCCGCGATGACCTGACCGTCCGTCACCATCTCATCGGGCACGAAGCCATGGTCATGGGCCTCGTCCACGGCCGCGCCCTCCTCCAAGACCGGCGGCGCCGCCGCCATCGCCATGACGGGCGCGCCGCTCCACGCCTTCAGGGCCCTGGCGGCCGGCGAGTGATCGCGATGGCTGTGGGTGACAAGGATGTGGCTGAGCTTTCGCGCGCCGATCGCCCGCTTCAGCGCCTCGATATGCCGGGGCAGATCCGGCCCCGGATCGATCACCGCGACGCCGGCCTTGCCCCCCACCAGATAGACGCCGGTGCCGCGAAAGGTGAAGGGCCCTGGATTGGGCGCCAGCACGCGCGCCACAAGCGGCGACAGCCTCTCGGCCACGCCATGGGCGGCGTCGAAATCGCGGTTGAAGACCAGGCGGGAACTTTCGGCCATGCCCTGTCCTGCCGCAACGGTAACGCCCCGGCAAGGCCCGGGACGATTTGTTAACGCCCCGCTTGCTATCCTGGCCGCCTCCCTGACGCGGCGTTGAGCATTCCATGGCGCCCGACAGGGTCATGATCGCCAGGACGCTGCCGTGCCGCTAGACCGTTCGATCCGCTTTCTGACGTCCCTTGGCGGGGCATCGACCAGCCGCGTGCTCAATCTCTGCCGCATCGCCGCCGACAATACGGACAATCCCGAACATGCTCAGCGGCCGCTGTTCCTTTCGCCGATCATCAATCGCGGCTTCCTGGTGAAGCACCGCACACGCTCCGACGAAACCTACCTGTTCAATTCGCCCCGCACGGTGGCCACCAAGCTGATCCTGCCTTTCGACCATGGCGACCTGCGGGCAGGCGGCCGTTCGGTGTTCATCGACCAGCGCGGCTATGAGGATGCGCTGCGCAGCGCGGGCAATTACCGGCCCGAGACGCTGGAGCGCGACATGAACGTCCTGAGGCTTCTGGCCAGCGTTCCCTCGCTCGATCCCTTCCTGGTGCGCGAGCATCTGCGCAACAACAGCGTCGAGGTGGCTCCCTGCTATTTCGCCATCTCACCGGGCGACCAGGAACGCATGCACCGCTTCGTCAGCCAGGAAATGTCGAAGCTGATCCAGCTTGCCAGCGACGGCGGCGGCGAGGAGCAGGACACCGCCCGCATGGTCAGCGCGCTCCTGTCCACCGAGGTCGGCGACAGGCTGGCGCCGCTGCGCGCGACGCTGGGACTGACCGGCGGGGATTTCCGCGAAGGCGTGTTCAGCTGGCGCGGCTTTCTCTATTACAAATGGTCCATGAACCGCTTCTGGCCCGACGTGATGGGCGTTCTGCGCGAGATCAGCCGCGTGTATCCCATGGGCGCGGTTGACGCCGAGCAGAAAGCCTACCTCACCCGGGCGCGCCAAGACATCATCCGCATGGTGCGCGACAGCGGCCAGCACGTGACCCGGGCGCTGACGGTCTATGACGAATCCTTCGCCGACCTGGTGGCCCATCAGAGCCCCAAATCCTTCCGCGACTTCCTGATGTCGGCGCCCTTCATGTTCCTGGAACTGGGCGAGAAGCTGGCCGCGATTTCCCATATCGTCAGCTTCTGGCGTTACCGCTTCCCGCTGGGCGCCCTGGCCCAGGTGGACGCCGAGGAGCTTTCGGCGATCTTCCAGGATTTTTCCAGCGGCTTTGCCGAAAATCCCCGCGAGCGCTCCGCCTTCAACCGCCCGCCCCAGGCGATCGAGGTTCTTTCCGCCCTCTGATGCACCCGCCTTGCGTTCATTTGGACGGGCATTTGCGCTGTGGCGCGATGGAACTTTCGGCCGGAGTGTGGCGTTATCCCGGCGGACCCCGAAGGATCACCCCATGCTCAAGCACCTTGCCCAGATGATAGCGGCCGCGGCCATGCTCGCCGGCCTCGCCATGCCCGCCCGCGCCGACGACATGTCCGACCTGCTGCACGACGCCAACCGCACGGTCGACAACCTCAAGCACGACCCGGCCTTCGCGACCGCCCGCAACATGCTGCAGAACGCCCGCGCGGTGTACATCGTGCCCAAGCTGGTCAAGGGCGGCTTCATCTTCGGGGCCGAGGGCGGCGACGGCGTGATCCTGCGCCGCCAGGGCCGCACCTGGTCGCAGCCGCGCTTCTACAGCATGGGTTCGGCCTCCTTCGGCCTGCAGGCCGGCCTGCAGGAGGCCCAGCTTGTCTTCATCATCAATTCCCAGCGCGCCCTCAGCGGCATCGAGCATGGCAATTTCAAGCTGGGCGCGGGCGCCGGCATCACCGTGGTCAACCTGTCGTCGGGCGCGGAGGGCGCCACCACCGCCCATGGCGGCGACATGGTGGTTTGGACCTCCGGCAGCGGCGCCTATGCGGGCCTGACCTTCAACGGCACCGTGATCAGGCCGGACAAGGACATGAACGCCCAGCCGCTGGACCAGAAGGCGGCCCAGCGCCTGCGGGCCAACCTCAACAGCATCTGGTAGCAGGCCGGGCTGGCGACCCCCGGCCGTGGATGGCAGCACCGCTGGCCAACAATTCACGGCAGGTCTAAGCTTTCCGCCGTCTCTCGTGCGGCTTTTCATTCAGCCTGACGATCGCATTTCCATTTTTGCAGCAGAGGAACCCCCCAATGAAGAAACTGACCCTTGTTGCCGGCGCCGTCGCGCTGGTCCTGTCCCCGGTCCTGGCCCTGCCCGCGCTGGCGGACGCCGCCCAGGAAGTCTCCACCGCCGCCACCCATGCCGGCCTTGCCGCCAAGCAGGGCGCCATCGACGGCGTGCACATGCACCTGCATCACGCGCTGAACTGCCTGGTCGGCCCGGGCGGCGAAGGCTTTGACGCGGGCCAGGCCAATCCCTGCGCCAAGCAGGGCAATGGCGCGATCCCCGACACCACCGACGCCGCCATGAAGGCCAAGCTGGAAGGCGCCGTCGCTTCGGCCAAGTCCGGCATCGCCGCGACCGACCTGGCGATGGCCAAGGCCGATGCCGAAAAGACCGCGGCGGCACTGAAGTAAGCCGTCCCGATCGACGCGAAGAGCCCTCCGTCGCCGCCCGGCGCCGGAGGGTTTTTCTTTGCGTCGCCACGGATTTCCCTCCCCCTTCGGCGCGAAAGCGCCGGGAAGGGGGAGATGTCGCAGCGATGTGTCTGCGGCACGCAGACCGAGCTGCGACAGAGGGGGTTCAATAAATCAGTGCTCTTTCGGCTTTTCCGCCCGGTTGCCGACATAATCCATGGCGGCGAACAGCAGGCCCGACGCGACGAAGGTCAGGTGCAGGACCAGCATCCATTTCAGCCGCGGCTCGTCCAGCGCCACCTCCGGCTCGGTCAGCGTCATGAAGGCGCGCAGCAGCGAGATCGCGCTGATCGCCACGATCGAGCCGATCAGCTTCATCTTCAGGCCCGAGAAATCCAGCGTGCCCATCCATTGCGGCCGGTCCTCGGCATTGTCGGTATTGATCTTGGAGACGAAATTCTCGTAGCCCGAGAAGATCACGATCACCACCAGGTTGCCGGCCAGCGACAGGTCGATCATCCCCAGCGCTGCCAGGATGATCCGCTCGGGATCGACATGGGCGATGTCGAAGGCCTGCGGCAGGGCATGCAGCAATTCGCCCAGGAAGGCCGACAGCAGCATGGCCAGCGACACCACCAGCCCCAGGTAGAAGGGCGCCAACAGCCAGCGCGACTTGAACAGCACGCCTTCCAGCAATTTTTCGATGACATTGCGTTGATGCATCGTCGCCCCCTCGGTTCGCCGCTTCCTAGTCATAAATCACGACGGAACCGCGGCAAGCCCCCTGCACAAACCCGGAACGCGGCCTATATTGCCCCCATGGCGCACAACAACGGCATGGTTCCCCGGACGAAGGCCCGGAAAGGCAAACCGTCTCCCAAGGCCCTGGAGAACGAGGCCAAATACCAGGCCGCCATGGCCGCCGCGCCTCTGGCGGCCGATGCCGCGGCACCGGCGGCCGTGATCGACCCTGCCTACCAGACCGTGCCCATCGACCAGTTCGTGCCCCACCGCCCGGCGCGGCCGGAGAAGTCCGAAGGCGGCCGCCGCTTCAAGCTGGTCAGCAACTACACCCCCGCCGGCGACCAGCCCACCGCCATCGCCGAGCTGGTGGCGGGCGTGAACGCCGCCGAGCGCGACCAGGTGCTTCTGGGCGTCACCGGCAGCGGCAAGACCTTCACCATGGCCAAGATCATCGAGGCGACCCAGCGCCCGGCCCTGATCCTGGCCCCCAACAAGACGCTCGCCGCCCAGCTCTACAGCGAGTTCAAATCCTTCTTCCCGGAGAACGCGGTCGAGTATTTCGTCAGCTATTACGACTACTACCAGCCCGAAGCCTATATCCCGCGCACCGACACCTATATCGAGAAGGACAGCTCCATCAACGAAGAGATCGACCGCATGCGCCATTCGGCGACGCGCGCGATCCTGGAGCGCGACGACGTCATCATCGTCGCCTCGGTCTCCTGCATCTACGGCATCGGCTCGGTCGAGACTTACTCCGGCACCGCGGTCGGCATCACCAAAGGCCAGCGCCTCGACCGCCAGGCCGCCATTGCCGGCCTGATCGCCCTGCAATACCGCCGCAACGACGACAATTTCTCCCGCGGCGCCTTCCGCGTGCGCGGCGACGTGATCGACATCTTCCCCGCCCACTATGAAGACCGCGCCTGGCGCGTCGAACTGTTCGGCGACACGGTCGACCAGATCACCGAGTTCGATCCTTTGACCGGCCACAAGGCCGGCGAGCTGGACGCGATCAAGATCTACGCCAACAGCCACTACGTCACGCCGCGCCCCACGCTGCAGCAGGCGATGAAGGGCATCAAGGCCGAGCTGATCGCCACGCTGGCCCGCTTCCGCGCCGAGGGCAAGCTGCTCGAGGCCCAGCGCCTGGAACAGCGCTGCACCTTCGACCTGGAGATGATCGAGGCCACCGGCTCCTGCGCCGGCATCGAGAATTATTCCCGCTGGCTGACCGGCCGCCAGCCTGGCGAACCGCCGCCCACACTCTTTGAATACCTGCCCGACAACGCGTTGGTCTTTGCCGACGAAAGCCATGTCACGGTGCCGCAGATCGGCGCCATGTACAAAGGCGACTATCGCCGCAAATTCACCCTGGCCGAATATGGCTTCCGCCTGCCGTCCTGCATCGACAACCGCCCGCTGAAATTCGAGGAATGGGACCTGATGCGTCCCCAGTCCGTCTATGTCAGCGCCACCCCCGGCAACTGGGAGATGGAGCGCACCGGCGGCATCTTCACCGAACAGGTGATCCGCCCCACCGGCCTGATCGATCCGCCGGTCGAAATCCGCGCGGTGGACACCCAGGTCGACGACCTGATCGCCGAATGCCACCTGATCGCCAGGCGCGGCTATCGCGCCCTGGTCACCACCCTGACCAAGAAGATGGCCGAAGACCTGACCGAATACATGCACGACCAGGGCATCCGCGTGCGCTACATGCACTCCGATGTCGAGACGCTGGAGCGCATCGAGATCATCCGCGACCTGCGCCTGGGCGCCTTCGACGTGCTGATCGGCATCAACCTCTTGCGCGAGGGCCTGGACATTCCCGAATGCGGGCTCGTTGCCATCCTGGATGCGGACAAGGAAGGTTTCCTGCGCAGCGAAACCTCGCTGATCCAGACCATCGGCCGCGCCGCGCGCAACGTGGACGGCAAGGTGATCCTGTATGCCGACCACATCACCGGCTCGATGGAGCGGGCGATGGCCGAAACCAGCCGCCGCCGCGCCAAGCAGGAAGCCTATAACGCGGAGCACGGCATCACCCCCGCATCGGTCAAGCGCAACATCGCCGACATCATGGGCAGCATGTACGAGAAGGACCATGTGACGGTGGACGCCGGGATGCTGCAGGCGGCAGAGGGCGGGCGCGAATTCGTCGGCCACAACATCAAGGCGATCATCGCTGACATCGAAAAGCGCATGCGCGCCGCCGCCGCCGACCTGGAGTTCGAGGAGGCCGCCCGCCTGCGCGACGAGCTCAAGCGGCTTCAGGCCACGGCGCTGGCGATTGCCGACGATCCCTTCGCCCGCCAGTCCGACGTGCAACGCGCCAGCCTGGACGCCGAAATCACCTATTCGTCGGAAGAAGGCCCCTCAAAGCCGATCCCGTCCAAGGGCTCCAAAGGCAAACGCCTCGGTCGTCCCAACCGCCCCAAAACCTTCGGGTCACGGGCTAGATGATGATTCGCGCTCAAATCTATAACTTAAGGCATGCGCCTTTGCAGCAACTCACAAGCAGCCTCATCAATCTTTTTTAGTCCAGCTTCAATCGCTTCAACCTTTTGGTTGACATCGCTCAGCGTCAACTCATTGCGTATGAGCATAAAGGAATGGGCAATGCTGCCCCTGCGGCCACCAAATGCGTGCAAGTCATTCATCAAAGCCAAGTCGAAAGTTTCTGGGTCAATTCCAATAGGCAGCAATAGGGCTTTTTGATTGTCTTCGGTCACTCCGTGATTTTCATTGATCACGTGTCGAAATCGTTTCAAGGCCTCATCAGAGAAAACGTCCAAATTTGATACCAACTCCTGCGAGAGTTTCTTCTTAGCCTTTTCTGGCAAATCCCCAATTAACTTTGAGGCCACCAGTGAAACGAGAGAAAAGCAAATTGTCCCGCTATCCTTAAAAAGCTTACGCGCATCAAGCGCCACGGCCCAGGATATCGCTTCCAGATATTCTTCCATGGCGGCGTGAGCGAAAAGAACAAAAGACTGAACTTTAAGATGTTGCAGCGAAGTATTCGATTTTTCAATCGGAACACCCCTCACTAAGAGGCGGGCATCGACGAGAGCGCGCTCGAAAGAAATGAAATATTGAGTGGGCGTTTCCATATCGCCCTCAATTTTCGCGGCCCAGTTCAAAAGGTGGATTTACGTCCAGATGGGACACTCGCCTAATTTTTTTGAACCAAGTAACGAACCTCTTATTCACCGCCTCCTTGCTCTTTGTGGTTGTTTCGAGCGACGCCAGAAATTCACGGTCGTCCCGACAAAGATTTACGAACGCGCCTTTGAAAGTGGCCTTGTTCGCTAGTGCCCACTTTTTAATTGCAGGGACAGCTAAGGAACTGATTTGAATATCGAACACTGCCCGATTAAATCTGGTATCAAATTGCCCACCCTTCCACTTACGGCAGACGTTTTGAATTCCGAAAATATCAATGGCAGCCCCAATCGATCCCTCCATGTCTTCGATATCGCCAAGAATCTGCTTCTTTATTGGTGCATCAGAAAATTTAGCATTTAGACTTTTCGTAATATCATCGAGAAATTGCTTTAGATTACCTGGATAGGCCGCTCCATTTCGCTTAGTTTGATCTTGGATGCCGTTGAAACCGACTTCTTTTTCACAACCATCCCAGCCCCCATTTGAACAAGATACATATAGTATCTTGATTGTGGTGCGCGCCAAGAGGGTTGCGAGATTCCGGAGACACAATACTTATCTGCATCGTCCGCGCTTTGGCGGCGCGCTGCCCCCCTCACCCGTCCTGTCGCGCGACGCGCGACAGGACACCCTCTCCCACAAGGGGGAGAGGGGAAGGTCGCGCCTCGAACCCGCAGGGGGAGCGGGGAAAACCGGATGCGCATTGCCGAACACACGCCGGTCCCCCGCATCATTCGCCAATGTCCGAGAGTTCGCTGGAAATCCCTCTCCCCTTGTGGGAGAGGGTGGCATATCGAGCGTCAGCGAGATATGCCGGGTGAGGGGTAGCGGTGAAACACGATTTTGCCCGCCGCTTGCGGCGCGAACAAACCGATGTGGAGCGCAAGCTCTGGCTTGCGCTGAGAGCCCGCCGCTTCCATCGCGCGAAATTCCGCCGCCAGCAGCCCATCGGTGCCTACATCGTGGATTTCGTCAGCTTCGAAGCCGGGCTGGTGGTCGAACTTGACGGGGACCAGCATGGTTCCGAAGACGGCCTGGCCTATGATGCCAAGCGGACGCAGGCGCTGGAGCGCGACGGCTTTCGGGTTCTTCGCTTTCCAAACCACGAAGTGAATCAGAATTTCGATGGCGTGCTGGAGGCGATTGCGCGGGCTTTGGGAATAGGCTGACACCCCTCACCCGGCGCGGGCGCTCGCGCGCCCGCGCCACCCTCTCCCACAAGGGGAGAGGGGAAGGTCGCGCCTCGAACCCCACAAGGGAAGAGGGAAACACAGAACCCGCCCGGTTGACTCCCCCGCCCCGCGCGCGCGTGATGGCGCGATGACTGTGACCGGCCTTGTCGGCATCGCCGCCGCCTGCTGTACCACCGGCGCCTTTATCCCCCAGGTGGTCAAGACCTGGCGCTCGCGCAGCGCCGCCGACATCTCCGGCCACATGTTCGCGATCATGGCCGCCGGCAATGCGCTGTGGCTGGCCTACGGCATCGCCCGCATCGACTGGGCGATCATCGGCGCCAACGCCGTCTCGCTGGCGCTGACCCTGACCATGCTTGCCCTCAAGCTGCGCCACGGCTGAGGCGCATATCCACCTGTCTCTCCACACGCCCCCGTGCCAGCATCGGCGGATGATGATGGCGGAAGAGGACGCATCGCAAAATCACAACCGCCCGCCGGTTGCGCCGTTGCTGGACAGGCGCTGTCCGACAAGGGGGAGGGGGCGGAAAATTGCGCCCCAAAACCGCCGCGGCAAACCGGCAAATCCGCCCCCGCCCCTGTGGCATAGGCCGATGGGGAAAGGCCGCCCCATTTGACCGCGGACAAGACAAGCCCCGGCAAATCAGGCTACCCAGTCCCCGTGCCCTCCAGGACCCTTGGCCCACGCATGCCCGCCCCCCTCCCCGACCATCTCGGCCTGGAAGAGGTGCTGGGCCGCGTCATCGCCCTGGGCCACCACAATGGGGAGGACGCCGCCGCCCATGGCCGCGTCAGCGTCGCCAACCTGATGGCCACCATCGGCGAACGCTCCTTCGGCCCCTTGCTGCTGGTGCCCAGCCTGATCGCCCTGTCGCCGGTGGGGGCGATCCCGGGCCTGCCCGCCGTCACGTCGGTGGTGATCATCCTGATCACCGTCCAGATCCTTTTGGGCCAGCCGCATTTCTGGATTCCGCCCTGGCTGGGCCGGCGCAGCGTCGATGCCGGCAAGCTGGAACGCGGCCTGTCGGCCCTGCAGCCCGCCGCCCGCTTCATCGACCGCTTCCTGCTGGGCGCGCGCCTGACCTGGCTGACCACCGGGCCGTTCTTCTATGCCATCGCTCTTCTGTGCCTCTTGATCGCGCTCGTCACCCCGCTGCTGGAGATCATCCCCCTGGGCGGCATCCCCCCCAACGCGGCGCTGGTCGCCTTCGCGCTGGCGATCACCGCGCGCGACGGAATCTGGGCGCTGCTGGCCTTCATCTTCACAGCGGGCAGCGTATATCTTTTGATGATGGCGCTATGAGTTGCGGGCCCCTCTGGCCCCGACTGTTCCGTCCTGTAACAGTTGCGTTGCGGTTGCGAAGGCCCGCTTTCCCGGATTGCGCCCGGACCCCGCCGCGCGTATTGTCGCGGCCACGTGGAGTTACGCCCCGTCACAGAAGAAGCGCACCTGACGATATCCTGCCGCCTTTCCTAGAGTGCGCGCCTGGACGACTCTCCTTCCCTGCGACACCGTAAGCCCCGTTCCACCGGCATAGGCCGGCGGACACCAATGCAGGAACTTTTTGCAATGACTATCGGTACCGTCAAATTCTTCAACACCACCAAGGGCTATGGCTTTATCGCCCCGGAAGGCGGCGGCAAGGACGTGTTCGTCCACGCCACGGCCGTGGAAGCGGCGGGCATGCGCTCGCTGGCGGAAGGCCAGAAGGTCTCCTTCGACATCGTGCCCGACGCGCGCGGCGCCAAGGCCACGAACATCAAGGCCGTCTGAGGCGGTTTTGACGACTGACGGGAGCCGGCGGGAAATCCTGCCGGCTCTTTCTTTTCTGAGGGCCTATTGCGTGACCTGCTGCGCCGTCGAGGTCTGGTCCTTGCGCGGCGCCGCAAAGGAAATGTCCACCTGCTGCTGCCTGGCGTCCGGCCCGTCTGTGATGAAGTCGGCGCTGTGCTCGCTGTCCGCCCGCCCCGGCA
>Ga0209915_1001653_pt1 | contig 29661 bp, 30 predicted proteins | sample ThiBiot_750_plan_FD_183952 | JGI IMG/M metagenome (GOLD analysis project Ga0209915, IMG submission 183952) | Wastewater bioreactor microbial communities from Cape Town, South Africa - Thiocy_cont_750_plan (SPAdes) | ecosystem: Engineered > Bioreactor > Thiocyanate-remediating > Anaerobic-Aerobic... | reverse complement strand
TTGATGATCGTGATCAACCTTACAGCCATCTCGTGTCATCCTACCGAGGGTGTGAAGGGCAAGTTCTTGTTCCAAGTACGTGGCTCTCGTTCGCTTGCGCGTATGTGCGGTCTCGCTCTTACCTTGCTTGCACACCATGGGAATAGATCAACACACCTCGCCGAATCTGGCATCTGGAGGCCGAGAGCGAGACTGCTATGCAATACTGGGTCGATGGAATCAAGGCCATCTTCAACAAGCTGAGAGAGGAGGAGGAGCGTGGCCGACAGTTCGATCGCCGCAGCGTGCGCCTCGAGACGATGGAGAACCGCGTGCGCGACCTCGAGACTCGCGACCAGCTTCTCAAGCAGGCGCTCGAGCTGGCCTGCTCGCGTCTCGGTGTCCCCGCCGAGCAGATTCTCACGCAAGTCGACAAGGGCGCGCTCGACACAGTCAAGGATCTCCTTCAAGGCGCTGCGCCTGCCTCGACCTCGACTTCGTCCTCCTCCGATGCCGCTGCTTCTCACTCTGAGTCGCACAGCAGCGAGCCTGCGGCTGCTTCTACCGAGGCCGCCCACGCCGAGACCACCACCACCACCTCCACCTCGGAGCCTGCTGCGGCCGAGACTCCTGGTGAGCACTCGGAGCCTGCTGCGGTCGCCACTGAGGAGCACAAGGAGGCTGCCGCTGCTGCTCCGGCTGAGGAGCACAAGGAGGCTTCGTCTTCTTCTGATGCTGCTGCCGCTGCTGCACCGGCTGAGGAGCACAAGGAGGCTGCCGCCGCGGCTGTTGCTGCCGCCTCGGCCGAGGAGCACAAGGAAACTGCTGCGGCTGCGCCGGCCGAGGAGCCCAAGGCCGCGGAGGCCGTCGCTGCGACCACGGCAGCTGAGGAGCCGGGCAAGAGCGCCGCAGCGTCGGGCGACAAGAAAGATGCGCCAGCGCAGAGCGACAAGCGCTTCAAGGCCAAGGTGCTGTACGACTACTCGGCCCAGCAGGACTACGAGATGACGATCCACACGAACGAGATCATCACCGTGCTCTCGAAACACGGCAACGGTTGGTGGCTCGGCGCCTCGGCCGAAGGCAAGCAGGGCTACTTCCCGGGCTCCTACGTCGAGCCCATTGCTGAGTAAGCTCCCCGGCTCAGCTGTATCTATCTTTCGCTCCTTCGCTCCTTCTCCCGCTCGCTCGCTCACACATATTCTTCGTACCGCCGCCCATTCACAACTGTTGTTCTTCCTGCTCTCGCTCTCTCTACCTGGTCGCTTGTAGGTCTTTCGATTGGTAGAGGTTGGCAGTCTATCTCAGCTCTCTCTCTCTCTCTCATCCCAACTCAGTCTCTCTCTCTCTCTCTCTTTCGCGATCCACATTGAATGGCGGTGCTCTCTCGCTTTTCTATTGTAGTAGCACGCCTCGGTGTCGCTTCGTATCCTCCGTTGTATTGCCTCCCTTCTCGCTCTTACTCAATAATCCATTCAATCCAATATGAAGCGCTTACAATACATAGATGAGTAGTAGTTGATTCGATCAGAGAGACAGTGTGGTGTGTGTGTGTGGAGCGCGATCTATTCCGCGCGAGCGTAGAGTTGTTGCACGAGCACGTCGATCGAGGGTCTGGCAATGTAGCCTTGATCGCCACCAGGCGAGGAGTTGTACACCAACAAGCATGGCTCCTCGCCATCAAGCAGTATCGGCTTGCCGATCACAAAGTGGCCCAGCAGATCGAGAATGATGACCGGAGCCAGGCGACGGCGTTCGTGCATCACAAGGTCGTACTCGTCGCACGTCAGCATCCAGGTCGGTGCAGGCTCCTCCTCACGTGCGCGCTCGGTCGCAACACGACGGCGCCACAAGGCAGCCAGCTTGGAGCCACTCCTTCGACCGATGCCACGTTGCTCGTGAAGCAAGGCCAGATCAGCGCCATGGCATCGCTCGAAGAAGTAGCGATGATCGACGAAGAGCGCGTCCTCGATCGCCACACGTCCGCGCTCCTCGTGCTTGACGTCGCCACGTTCGATATGACGCAAGAAGAACACGTTCGGATCGTTGGTGCATCGTAGCACGTCGCCGATCTCGTAGTTAGCTACCCAATCACGCACATATCGCGCGGCCGCATCGCCTCGAAAGTCCTGCGAGTGGCTTTGAATGTAGGCCCGGCTGCATCGACGAGTCGCATGGTGAGCGCCTCGGCTCGCTTGCCCTGGCTCCAGACAACAACGACGACAACGACAACGACGTACCGATCCTCGAGAATCGCTTGCATCAGCTCGCGCACAGCTGGAATCATCACGTCGTGTTGCCGCAGCATGGCGGTCATCTGCTCGACTCGCTCGCGGCTCATCTCGTACTCGCTGAAGTGCCGCGATATCAACGCTGCCGCTGCACACGACACGTAGCCGCAGATGGCCGACGCGGTCTCGAACTCGCGGATCGATGGCTGGAAGTGTGCTCCCCACTGATCGATCATGGCGATCTCGATCACCGAGGCCGAGATTGCTCGTGCAGTGAGACCGATCGATCGAGCTCCTGTTTGATGCGAGAAGCGAGCAGCACTCTCCATCACTGGAGAGGCCGATGCAAGCGACTCTTGGATCGCAGCCTGGAGTCGGAGGTCATCATCCGCATCATCATCATTGAGAGATGTATCAGCCATCATCGAGAGGACCAAGTACTGAGGGCTCGATGGTGTGTATTCACGCTGCCCACGATGCAACAAGAGGGAATGCAAGACGTCGTGCGATCGATGGAGGTGAGAGAAGATAAGCAAGAGAGATTAGCTTGGATTGGATCACTGTTCTTTGCTTCGTGTCTCTTCGCTCGCAACGCAACCTCATCGTATCGATGGCTTCGGTACTGGCGCGCCGTGTGGCTGCGATCATGGTATCGAGAGGAAGATTTCTCTCATTCGCTGCAAGTCGACTCCGTGCTCGAGGCTCTATTGGACTGGTGCAGTGTCGCGGTATCTCTGGCTGCAGCTCGCTCACTGCAGGGACCACGTTGCGCTCGCCTTCACGGCAGCGCCTCGCGTTGCTCACGCACATCCCTTCGAGATCGCAATCGAGTGACGTTGGTGATTCGGCTTCATCGCCGCCACCACCATCATCGTCACCACAGCATACTCCTCTCGCTTCCAAGGTGCCTGCTGCACCAATGCCGCTCAAGGACATTGTGAATGTCGAGCTGCTGCGCACCGAACAGCCAGACGATATCTCACGAATCTGGCTCTCGTATCATCAAGAGCGCTCGTATCTCTCGGCCGTCGTCAACGCTGCGACCTACGATTGCATATCATCGCGCACAGCTCGCTGGTATGACGCTCATCTCAAGCGCATCACACACCAATCGTTGAGCGCCACTCATTCGCATCTCTCTCTCTCCCCCGTGTGTCGCAGCCCCATGTTCGTGGCCTTGTTGCCACGCGAGACGGGCTGCCTGTCGCTGCTGCTACAAGTGGTTCAAAAGCACCACTGGCTCTTGACCACCATCAGCGAGTACCAATCCAAGGGCCAGAATGCCTCGCCTCGCATGATGGTCAGCTTCTACACAGAGTTCAAGGACGACAAGCAGCTGGTGCTGATGCGCGGACATGTCGACCAGTCGCTTGTGTCACTCGCCGAAGCGCAGGCCATCGTCAACCTGCTGCAGATACACTACCTCGACGACAAGCTCTTCAGTGCGTGGGTCGAGGTCTTCAACCATTCGCCACAGAGCTTTGACTGGGAGGAGTTCTCGAAGGCCGCGCTGGCTCCACCTCCTCCTCCGTCCACAAGCCCACCGTCGTCCTCGTCACCGCCAACGAGCTAACCACCACCCCTGCTCGTCGTGGTCGTGGCGGTCAACATTTGGATGTCCAAGACTCGAGATCATTATTGATTGTCGCACACTCATACACAGTCTGCACACGCCACGGCACAACATACAATACACACGAACGCCAAGGCAGTGACCTCTCGCGACCTTGAGCTATCTGGTTTGCTCGGGTGTGCGGTGCGTGCGTTACGGATCATCGTCATTGCCACTCCTCCAGTCGATCAAAAGATATGCGCGAGTGTTGACGCTGTCGATCCTGTGTCGCGCGCACGGACGTGAGTTGTTTCTCTGCCGAACCGAGTTTGACATTGATGGTGTCCATCTGCTGGCCGATCCATTGCAGCGAGTTCAAGTGAGCGTTCAGGATCTGCACGATGGAATTCACCTGTTGTTGTTGTTGTTGTTGTTGTTGTTGTTGTTGTTGTTGTTGTTGTTGTTGTTGTTGTTGGGGTGGTGGTTCAGTACTGGTAGAAGCGCACATGCTTGCGAGAGATGGAGCGCGAGAAACATAGGAAGGCGACGAGGAGGCCGTACTGGGTTCTCGGTATCGGCGTTCTGTGAGTAGGTTCGGTTAATGTCATCGACCAAGGACTTGAGTGTGCTGTCCATCTGTCCGAGTTGCGTGTTAATGTCTTGCGCAAGACCGAAGGTCTTTTCTCGCTCGCGATCAGCCGGTTGTAGTGGTCTGTGAACGAGCGCAAACCAAGAGGGGAGGGCGACAGGCATGGGACCACTGGTCAGAGCAACACCACACGGGCGGAGCAATTGCGCTGCTCCTCGACAGTCGTACGTCTTGGAGGATTTGTAGGTGGCGTCGACGGCGTCTTCCAGATGCTTGAGTTGTGCCTCGAGGATGGTTTGTTGCGAGTGGATGCCTTCGAGATTGCTCTCGAGGCTCTTTTGTGTCGTTTCCAATCGCATGACCTCCTCGTACAACTGTAGAGTGGTGGTGAGTGAGGCGGCAATTCGTTCAGAGCTTGGTACACGCTAGGGATACCTTATTCAATTTGAATCCATTCTCGAGAATGCGCATGTCCCACTCGCGGATACGTGAAGCTTGTTGAATGAACTCGCGGCCATGATTCTCGAGCTCTTTCGACCATTCACCGAGGATGTCTTGCATATTCTTGCGTTGAAGCGCCGTGCGCGCCCTCGCTTCGTCCTTGGCAGCGTCGGCCGCCGTAGGCGCAGCGCTCGTTGCGGTGCCAGTGGTGGCAGGCGTGCTGGATCCTGCGGCGGCAGGCGTAGCGCCACCAGCGGTCGTTGCACCGAGCCCAAACTTGGGAGCCGCAGCAGCTGGAGTAGTGGCAGTCGGCGCACCAAACGCGTAGCCCGCTCCGCCAGTGGCGGTCGGCGTGCCGGTGGTAGTGGCAGTACCAGGCGTGGCGCCAAATGCACCCAAGGTAGGTTTGGCGGGCGCAGCGCCACCTGCACCAGCGGCACCAGCCGTGGGCGTCGCAGCAGCACCAGCAGCACCAGCAGCAGCAGCAGCACCAGCAGCGGGAGTTCCAGCGGCCGGGGTACCAGCAGGCTTGGCGCCGAAGCCACCGAACGAAGGCGTGGCCGCACCCGGCGTTCCAAACGCAGAGGGCGTCGCTCCAGCTGCCGTGGGAGTGCCAGTAGCAGCAGCAGCACCGATGGCGGGTTTGGCACCGAAGGCGGCACCAAAGGTCGGTGCGGCAGTAGCGCCAGGTGTCGCAGCAGGCGAAGTACCGAGGCCTGCACCGAAGCCCGCACCGAAGGCTGTCGCAGGTGCAGCAGCACCAGCAGCTGCCGTGGGAGTTCCAGGAGCACCAGCAGCAGCCGCGGGTTTGGCACCGAAGGCGGCACCAAAGGTCGGTGCGGCACCGGGCGTGCCTGCAGCAGGAGCAGCACCACCGAATCCTGCGCCAAGAGCTGTACCACCAGTAGCCGGCGCTCCTAGGCCTCCAGCTCCAGCTCCAGCACCAGCAGCAGCGCCAGTACCGAATCCAGTACCAGCAGCAGCAGCGCCAGTACCGAATCCAGTACCAGCAGCAGCAGCGCCAGTACCGAATCCAGTACCAGCAGCAGCGCCAGTACCGAATCCAGCACCAGCAGCAGCGCCAGTACCGAATCCAGCACCAAAGGCCGGAGCCCCAGGCGTAGCGGGTTTGGCACCGAAGCCCGCGCCGAAGCCACCGAAGCCACCAGCAGCAGCACCACCAGTAGCTGCGGGACTGGCAGTCGCTCCAGCAGCAGCAGTAGCAGTAGGTGTCGCAGCAGCAGGTGCTCCAAAGCCACCGAAGCCACCACCAAAGGCCGGAGCAGCGCCACCAGCGCCAGCACCAGCGCCAGCGCCAGCACCGAAGGCGCCACCAGGCTGGAAGGTACCGAAACCACCTGGAGTTGTCATACTCGTTGGTTGATTGATATGTGGTCCTATCCAACTACTCTACGACCGTGGTTCTATCAATGATACTCCCCCTCTCAACCACACACAGGTACGCGCGCAGCAGCCGACCAGCAACCAAACAACAACCACCACGAGATCAGAACGCAAGCGTCCAAAGTACGAAGCAGCAAGAGTAAAAAGTACGGATAAGAGTCAAAAGCTCATGGTTGTTCTACGCTGTGTTCTACACTGCTTCGATCCTTCGTCCTCTCTCTTTCATTGCTCGCCTCGTTGCTTACGCACGCTCCTGCTGCCTCGTCACTGCTCGGTGCTGCTCTCTTGTGGTAGCTCTCTCTCACTCACGTTTGCTTCTCGTACGTTGATAACGAGAGAGGGTGTATCTGTGTGCGAGTTTGTTTGTGAGAGAGAGATTGGGCGAGTGTGGAGAGCGAGCCATCGTGGCGTTTGTGGAAAGCGAGCTATCGTCGCGTTTGTGTTCTGCTCTCGTTACACGATAGCTTACAAGCATCATCACTTGATACTCCTCGCTTAACCACTCGTTGTGGTGTGTTTGGATCTGGTCGGAATCTTGCAGTGCGTTGTGCCGTGTCGTTGGATCAGCCATACGCTCGCTAGTTGTTACAATCGAGAACACGACAAGCACCTGCGCAGGCCTGACGAGATCTCCTATGAAAAGAAAGCAATCGCCTTCGACGATTGACGCCACCGAGTCTGCCAAGCGACCCAAGCATATCGACAACGCCAGCGACAACAACATCGACCTTGACGCTCCTTCTAACAACAACAACAACAACCACCACACGTCCTCATCATCCTCGTCATCCTCGTCATCATCATCATCATCAACCATGAGCTCTTCTGGATCGCAAACCGAGATCGATGAAGATCTCCAGAGTCGTCAGCTGGCCGTATACGGCAAGGTGGCGATGGGTCGTCTGCGCGAGTGCAACGTCTTGATCTCGGGCATCAATGGTCTCGGTGCCGAGATTGCCAAGAACGTGATTCTGGCCAACGTGAACAGCGTGACGTTGCACGACACGTCGAGCACCACGGCCGCCGATCTGGGCTCGCACTTTTATTTGCGCGAGACCGACATTGGCACCAACCGTGCGACGGCGTCGGTGGCTCGATTGCAGGAGCTCAATCCCGGCGTGCGTGTGTCGGAGCTCAGCGGCGAGTTGACGATCGATCGACTGGCGGCTTTCCAGGCCGTGGTGTTGATCGAGAGCAGCGAGGAGTTTGCGGTGGCGGCCGACGAGTTTTGCCGCTCGCAGGCGAAGCCGATCGCCTTTCTGCGCACGGACGTCAACGGCCTGTTCGGACGGCTGTTCGTCGACTTGGGCCCCGAGTTCGTCGTGGTCGACACGACGGGCGAGCCGCCCAAGACGGCGATCGTGACCAACATCTTGTCGGACGGCCATGTGGCATGCGTCGAGGAGGACCGCCTGGACTTTGAGGAGGGCGATCTGGTTCGCTTCACCGAGGTCGGTGGCATGGTGGAGCTGAACGACGATCAACCGCGCCGCATCATCAACATTCAGGCGCACTCGTTCGACCTCGCGCCCGAAGCTGCGCAGGCCATCAAGTCGTACTCGCCGTACACCAAGGGCGGTATCGTGACGCAGGTCAAGGTGCCGAAGCCGCTGCACTTTCGCTCGTTGCGCGAGGTGCTGGCCGACATGGGCGAGCCACTGATCAGCGACTTTAGCAAGCTCGAGCGCCCGGCCGAGCTGCATCTGCTGTACCGCGCGCTCGACGCCTTCCGCACCAAGCACGAGGGCCAGCTGCCGCGTGCGGCCAACGACGAGGACGCTAGCTCGCTGGTGGCCATTGCGAAGGAGCTCGCCGGCAGCGACGGTGAGGTCAACGAGCGTCTGGCACGCGCTCTGGCACACGGTGCTCGAGCAGTCTTGAATCCGATGGCGGCGCTGTATGGCGGTATCGTGGGCCAGGAGGTGATCAAGGCTGCGACCGGCAAGTTCCACCCAGTGTTCCAGAGCTTTTACTTTGAGTCACTCGAGTGCCTGCCGAACGACGAGGTGCCGGCCGAGGAGCGACAGCCGCGCGGCTCGCGTTACGACGCGCAGATCATCGTGTTCGGCTCGCGTATGCAGGCCGAGCTCGAGGCGCAGCGAGTGTTCCTCGTCGGCTCCGGTGCTCTCGGTTGCGAGTTCCTCAAGAACATGAGCCTCATGGGCGTCGGCGCCAGCGAGCATGGCCTCGTGACGGTGACCGACGACGACACGATCGAGCGCAGCAACCTGAGCCGCCAGTTCCTCTTCCGCAACTGGCACATTGGCAAGGCCAAGTCGCTCGTGGCGGCCGAGGCGGCGCGCGAGATGAACGCCGCCTTCCGCGTGCGTCCGTTGCAGGACCGCGTGTCGCCCAACACCGAGAACGTGTTCGACGACGACTTTTGGCACTCGTTGACGTGCGTGTGCAACGCGCTCGACAACGTGTCGGCGCGTCGCTACGTCGATTCGCGCTGCGTCTTCTTCCTCAAGCCGCTGCTCGAGTCGGGCACGCTCGGCACCAAGTGCAACACGCAGGTCGTGCTGCCGCACGAGAGCGAGAACTACGGCGCCTCGAACGACCCGCCCGAGAAGGTGACGCCCGACTGCACGCTGCACAACTTTCCGCATAACATTCAGCACTGCCTCTCGTGGGCACGCTCCGAGTACATTGGCAACTTTGAGGTGCTGCCGAGCGAGACCATCGCATGCCTCAAGGCCGGCGACGGCGCCGCGTACGTCGAGAGCCTCAAGCGCGCCGGCAACGGTCAGGGCGACGTGTACGAGAAGCTGCTCAAGGTCTCGGAGGCGCTCTCGACGCGACCGAGCTCGTTCGAGGACTGCATCGCATGGGCGCGATTGCGCTTCGAGGACTACTTTACGAACCGCATCAAGCAGCTGACGTTCACGTTCGCACGCGACGCCACCACCTCGTCGGGCCTGCCGTTCTGGGCGCCGCCGAAGCGCTTCCCGACGCCGCTCGCGTTCGACGCCGCCGACCCCGAGCACATGCGCTTCATCATGGCGGCCGCCAATCTGCGTGCGCGCATCTTTGGCATCACGCCGCCCGAGACGCCCGGCAACGCCGACGCCGTCAAGCGCACGGTCTCGGTGCCCGACGGCGAGCCGTCTGGCAACCGCGACCCGGCATACTTTGCTGACGTGCTGTCGCGCATCTCGGTGCCGGCCTTCGAGCCCAAGAGCGGCGTCAAGATCAAGGTCGACGAGAAGGAACAAACGCAAGAGCCCAACAGCAACGAGCTGGCCGACGTGCTCGAGCGCCTGCCACGCCTCGAGGCCGATGAGCTGGCGCGCCTGCGCGAGCAGCTGGCGGTCGAGGAGTTCGAGAAGGACCACGACTGGAACTTTCACATGGACTTTATCGGCAGCGTAGGCAACCTGCGTGCGCGCAACTACGAGATTGCCGAGGTCGATGCGCTGCAGGCCAAGCTCGTCGCCGGCCGCATCATTCCCGCCATCGCAACGACGACCGCGCTCGCCACCGGCTTCGTGATGCTCGAGTTCTACAAGATTGTCAACAAGAAGCGCGTCGGCTCGTGGGACCGCGTCGGCGACTACCGCAACGCCTACGCCAACCTCGCACTGCCGCTCTTCTCGTTCTCGGACCCGACGCCGCCGGCGCGCATCGTGGCACGCACCGAGCGCCGCTACCCCGACCCCATCAAGCATCCCGAGTACTACGAGGAGGAGGAGATTGCCGTCTACCCGCCCGAGGGCTTTACGGCCTGGGATCGCGTCGAGATTCGCATCGGCGACTGCACGCTGCGAGAGCTCCAGCAACACCTCAAGACCGCCTACGGCGTCTCGCTCTGCTCGCTCACGGTCTCGATGCCCGACGGCCGAGCCGCCATGCTCTTTCACTCGGCCATGCGCCAAACGCTCTCGCGTCTCGACACCAAGATCTCGACGCTCTACGTCGATGTCGGAAAGGGTGTACTCACCCGTCCATACATTGTGCCAAGTTGCTACTTGACCAATGATGATGGTAACGATGTCGACTTCCCAATGATCATTCTTCATCTGGATCCTATTCCTTCCCAATAACGAATCAATCATGCAATCAATCAATCAATCACTCAATCAATCGCTCACCAAGTCAACTACACCAACTCAACACCTACTACTTTCTATTATCATCGATTGATTCGGAATAAATCATTGATTGAATGAGAAAGAGAGAGTGAGAGAGAGAGAGAGAGTATTACGAGATGATACAATCATCATGACGTTTGGCACAATCACTGCAATACTTGGGTTTGGTGGCATCGTCCTTGGGCGCTACAGCGCTCAACTTGAACAGGAGGCTCTGTGGTTGCTCGGCTTGTTGTTGTTGATCGGTCGAGGTGCTGCTACCCACTCCTCCGGCTGCTGGCTTCGCTTTACATAGAATACAACATGGTTCACCACATACTGCACACAAGGCTTCGGCAGCTTGCGCTACGTGACTCCTACAATAACCTGTTTCTCACATCCAACCGACAATTCAATTCGTTCAATCCGTCAGTGAGTGAGTTTGTGAGTGCATATGCATATGCTTGCGTGCGTTGCTTGAAGCGCATCATCAATGTACCATAACCTCCAGGCCGTAAGGCAGCAATGGCAGCTGGGAGATTCTTCTCATCAACATTCAGGTACGAGCCTATCTTGGTCTTGCTGTTGGCGGCCCACACTCCTGCCCAACGGCGTCCATCGGCGTCGACTTGCAACCCGACACCATGTCGCAAGTTGTTGAACCACCAACCCTCATAGTACATGACGCTCTCCTTGTTGGTGATGAGCGTCAAGGTGCCTCGTCCCGATCGCGCGTTGAAGCGCCACTCGCCGTCGTAGCACAGAATCGATCCTTCAGGCAGCGTGATCTGGCTCGAGCGCACGACATTGGCGACGCCGCTCGCTGCGACCTCTTGCTCGGCAGCCGGCGTCATCGACTGTAGCGCCGCCACATCGGCGACGCCTTCGTACGGCACCATCATTCTCCCGAAGCCGTGTGCCATGCCGTACAGCCAGTCGCCTTGATAGGAGGCGCCCGATGGCCACGTGCGCTTGCCCATGCCGTGTGGCAGGCCACGATCCCACGATCCCGAATAGACGCTCGAGTCACTGTATCGCAGCGTGTTGGTCACAAAGTTACCCGTCACCTCGAACGGCTTGCGAACGGCCGATGTGGTCTCGAGCTGCAGCACATGGCGTTGCGTCGCATCGTTTCCATTGATGAAGCTGATGCCGCAGCTCGTTGGGTCTTCGTTGGCTCCGAGCAAGCGCGAGACGTCGACGAGATTCACGACCGTCACGCCGTCGCGCACTGGTTGTGGCGCCAAGATCGGTTGGATATCGCTCGGAATCGATTCGATTCGGATCGTCATTCGGCCATAAAGCGGTTCGCGCACTTGTTGTGCCAAAGACGACGAAGAGGAGGCTTGCGTCGATGCTTTGATACGGAGCTTGCCGTCGAATGTCGAGGTGATGGAGCGAATGTGGCGGTACGTATGACGCCATGTGATGCTCTCATGAGTCACTTGAATCGCTTCCTCTCCTATCATTCAGTATCATCGTCGTGGACGCATTCGATGCATCGTACCGAGATGGATTGGTGTTGGTTAGTTATCGAGGTCTCGATGATATCGAGGCATGAAGATGAGGGGTACCTGATGGAAGATAGAAGGTGTGCGGTTGCGAGCCTACCAGCGCTCCATTGCGCCATAGAGCATCGACCGAACGAGAGCCATCGGGTTCGAGCAGCGTTCCGATGCCATGGCGCTTGCCGGCTTTCCATTCTCCCTCGTACTTGCTGCCGTCGAGATACACGCACACGCCGTTGCCAGATGGCAGGTCATCGAGCCACTTGCCATCGTAGAAGGCGATGACCTTGGTGGGGCCGTTCGAGTTCGACACGAACGATCGTAAGAAGGACGATAGCGATCGATCGGATGGCGGCGATGAGGATGGGAGTGCCGGGAGCGCGAGAGCGTTGGCGATGCTGTTGCTCAGCGTCTGGTTGTCGATGCTGCTCGATGGTAGTGGATCGATCGCCTTGCTGCTCGATGATGATGATGATGCAGCACGACGACCATCATCATGACCACGATCATCAACGTGGTCAAGTCCATCATCATCGTCCTCGGCAGCGGCGTCGGTCGATCGAGCGTGCGAGGAGGCTCGGGTGAAGACGCCCATGCCACATCGTTGACCCTCGTGCCAGCCACCAATGTAACGATCGCCATTGGGCCACACTCGCTCGCCCTCGCCACTCGCGAGACCTCGCTTGAACTCACCCTCATAGGTGCCTCCGTTACCCCACTCGATGCGACCACGACCATGAAAGAGCCCGTTCTCCCACTCGCCCGAGTATCGATCGGTGCACCAGCCACTGCCGACCCAGTCGCCGACGTTGGGTCGAGTCTTGTCGGTGGCAGTGAATTGGCCGGACACCAGCGCGCCCGAACGACCGGTATAGAACGACAAGGTACCACCCAATGGATAGCCATTACGCCATTGACCCGAGAACTTGGCGCCTGTGACCTCGAACTCACGAGTCTCATTCACGATGAAGTCGGCCATGTGAGCGAGAGCGAGCGAGTGAGCAACTGAGCCGGAACAGTGAGCTCCACCATCAGATAGAGACACCCGCCGAACCAACCAGGCCATCCACGATACCAATCGACCTTGGCCAAGCGTGCCACTAGTCTCTGACCCCAACCCTGTCTAACCAACCAACCAACCAATCAATTCAATGGTCGCTCAACGAGCTTCCTCGAGGGTCCTCAGTCAGAAATATCCGATCGAACTCCCGAACAGCGGCAGCAGCAGTAGTGACTTCGCTACCTCGGACTTCTACACCTGCTGCTCAGACCGTCCTCCACATCGCAACACACACATCAACACAACACGCGGCGACACATAGCTGCACTCTCTGCTCGTCTCGCGGTCCTCTGGAAGTACGCGGAACGAGGAGGAGAGGCGATACATTAGTTCGGTCCGAGGTTGGGTGGTTGCTCGCGGGGCTGCGGCATAGGGTGGCGGGTTCTCCGCGATTGCGCTTCCCAACGGCACCAAGCACCAAGCACCCACTACCAGCACGCACCCAACCGCCCACTACTACTCCCCACTCAGAACTGAACCATCGCTGGGGGTACTCGAGCTCCCCCACATCCCCCAATACATTCCCAATCCAGCCCTCTCAGGCCAGAGAGAGGCTCGCAGCACCAGCACCACCACCAAGCTGGCGAGCCCACAGGCTCCGGTTCTTTGCGCCGCCGTTGCTGCCGCGTCGTCGTCATTCGTTTCGTCGCCGCCGCGTGTGAGTACGTCCCTGTGTCCCTCGCTGCCCCTCGCTGCCCCTCGCTAGCCCCCTCGCCCACCACCACGCTGACGACGAGTCTCTATTCCTCAGCTACCACCGCCGTATCTACGTCGGCATCAGCGGCGGCATCCTCGTTCCTCGCGGCCTTCCGTCGTGCATCGTTGGGCACCACAGCGCCACCGCCGCTGCCTCTCGATCCTCCTGATACCACCACCATCGCCACCTCGCTCTCTTCTGAGAAGCCTGCTCCCCCTGCTCCTCTTCCTCCTTCATCAGCATCCCTCTCGACATCAGACTCCAGTCTAACCTCCTCGACCTCATCCTCCAGCTCCTCCTCAAGCAGCAGCTCCACTCTCTCGGTCTCGTCCGACGCAACCACATCCACATCCACATCGCTCTCGCGTGCCATGGAATCTCATCGTCGTCTCGTGAACCTCGACCCCGAGACGATCGCCACTCTCAACCATGCGCTCCAAGAAGGCCGCTCGATGGAGGAGGTCAAGGCCACGCGGCCATCGATGAAGCACGAGCTGCCGGACCTCCAGCTCGACCGCGAGTTCCGCTCTCGCAACCTGGCGCTCATACACTCGCTGCTGCAGAACCCGCTGCAGCAGCTGATCTCGACCGAGCTGCCGTCCCCCAATGCCACGGTGCGCGAGTACCTCGCCGCCAAGGGCATCAGTGAATCGCAGTCGTTCTTGTACGGTCTGCTGTACATGTATGATGGCCACATGCCCAACTACCGCGAGGACGGCCTGCAATGGGAGGCCACCAAGAAGATGTGCGTCAAGCTCGTGGTCTACAACGAAGAGAACAAGACCTACAAACTCAAGAACTCCAAGACCGATCAGGGCGTGGGTATGTTCGTTCGTTCGTTCAATCAATCAATCATTCAATCAATCGGGCAAGCAATCAACGCATCTCGCAACTGACTTTGAAACGAATGCGTGTCGTCGAATGGCACTGCAGTGGTGATGCGCCGCCAGACGTGGAAGGGAGTCCAAGGCTACTGGCGCAAGCACGAGTACAAACTCATTCGTCGCGAGCAGTTCTATCGACCCGAGTCCGACGGCTCGTTGTCCGTCAACGAGATCCAGAAGCTGCAGGACTTTCCGGTCCTTGTACATTACTTTTGCAAGCATCCGTATGTTGCTCATCTCACGAATGCGAGAGAACACACACACACACGCATCGATATCGGTGGATTCGTATGGATAGAATGGCTCATTCACTGAGTGCCACCTTCCACCTACAGTGAATCGGAAGGCAATCCCGAGGAACCACCACTGGCTCCACCACCGATGAAGTCTCGCAAACGTCGAAAGGTCTCGCACAACGATTCCGACACCGAGGATGAGCCTGGCAGCGGCATGACGGTCGGACCACCGTCGGGTTCATCGAACCCCGGTCCGCTGTTGCTTAGTAACACGGAGCTGAAGCCGCGAATGTTCAACTTCTCGGGCAACTCGTTCTGGCGCGGATCGGGCGTCGGTGCTCCGCATCTCACCTCGAGCATGGGAATGGGTTCACCTGGCTCGATGCTCGAGCGTATCACATCGTCGAACTCGGGTGTACCGGTCGAGATCGCCTCGTTCCTCTCTGGAGGTGCTCTTGATTTCGAGTACGTCTCTCATCATCAATCGAATCGATGCAATTCAAGCGTCTCACTCATTCGTGCTTGAATCTGTAGCTTCCAACCACAAACACCATCGTTGACTCGTTCATCCGATGCGTTGGTTGCGCCACCACTGACGACTTCGGCCATCGTCACTACCTATGCACCCGATGTTGGGCCGTTCGAAGCCGCCACCAAGGTCATCGTGCAGGTCAAAGGCTTCCCATCTTCAGACAATCCCGAGCAATATCAGTACTCGTGCATGTTCGAACAAACTGAAGTACCACTCCATGTACGTCGGTCTCGGTCGGCTTCAATCATTGCACCAACGACTCTCACTCACTCACTCGCTCTCACTCTGCACAACACAGCAAATTGCCGATGGAGTGTTCGAGTTCTTTACTCCGCCACAGCCGACGGCGGGCATTGTGTTCTTTTGGTGTGTCTGTAAGGCGAATCGAGACAATGGCGAGCGAGAGGCCTTGTACAGTACCGCAAGCCCGTTCTTCTTCACGCCGCTCGATGAAGCCGGCCACTTGACGCTGCAGTTCGAGTCGGTGCATGTATACACTCCCGAAGATCGTGCCATCGTTATCTCCAAGTTCAAGTACAGTGTACGCGAGTTGGACCTTAGTAACAACAACCTCAGGTACGTAGCTCGTTGTCTTCCTCAGCGATACAGCAACTCTCTCACGCTCACGCTAATCATGATATTCTTCTGCAGCACCGTACCCTTCCTCAGCGAGATGACACAACTGCATACGTTGATTCTCGACCACAACTTTTTGACCTCCGATACGGTGCTACCGACGCTGCCCAAGCTCAAGACGCTGTCCATCAACCACAATCGAATCTCGAATCTCGAAGTCTTTATCGAGCGCATCAAGGCGGCATTCCCCTCGTTGCAGTACTTGAGCATGCTCGATAACGAGGCGTGCCCTTACTTTAGTGCTCGTCCTCATCACTACTACAACTTTCGGTACGAGCGAGCGAATGAGCGAGTACCGTGGCGTTGTGAGTCTAACCTTGCCCCTTCATGATACATCGACACAGAATCTACGTGATTAGCTGCTTGCCGAATCTGACACACCTGAACTCATCGGCTGTGACGATGGATGAGCTGCGCCATGCCACGAGCATCATGGAGCGCAAGGGCAAGCCGACATTGACCTTCTCGTCGTCAGGCACCTATCCAACTACGCCAACACCCAGCCTCACGACATCGACCTCTTCGACTTCGGGTGCATCATAGTGTACTCGTCATTACTATCGACTCAATCTCGATCTCGATCTCGATCTCTCTTGCTTGCACACACTCTACATATGCGCATATCTCTTGATTAGGTATACTTGTATTCTCTCTCTCTCTCTCTCTCTCTCTCTCTCTCTCTCTGCCTCGCTCATCAAGTTCTCCTGTTCGACGCAGCGCATTCATTCATCGTCGTGTTGTTGTTGTTAGTGGTCGAGCTTGATCTCTCTCGCTCTCTCTCGCCTGTCTGTCTGTCTATCTATCTATCTATCAATCAGTCTCTCAATCTCTTTGTATGTTGTATGCCTTGCACACCCAACCATCGATTGCAATACACTTCTATCCAAATAGTAGGTTCATGTTACGTTATCGACAAGATGCAGTCGCTTACACCGGCACTACAAGGCAGTGTGAGCGCTGCACCAACACCGCCTACTTGCGGCCCTCGACCAATACGATGTGGTATCCGTGTGCTGTCTTGAACGGCTGGGAGAACGATCCAACCTATTGGATTGATTGATAGATGATAATGATGAGTATTCGATTGATTGATTGATTAGATTGGATTGGATTGGATTGATCGGATTGGATTGGATTGATGATTGGATTGGATTGGATTGGATTGGATTGGATTGGATTGGATTGATCGGATTGGATTGGATTGATTCGATTGGATTGGATTGGATTGGATTGGATTGATGATTGGATTGGATTGGATTGGATTGGATTGGATTGGATTGGATTGGATTGATTTGATTGGATTGGATTGGATTGGATTGGATTGATGATTGGATTGGATTGGATTGGATTGGATTGGATTGGATTGGATTGGATTGATTGGATTGGATTGGATTGGATTGGATTGGATTGAGATACATACCGGAGTCGAGAAGGCAACCTTCTCAAAGTCACCACTACATGCACCACCCATCTCACACTCGGTAAGTATCTTTCTAGTGATAGATAGTATCACGCTCGCTCGCTCGCTCGATCGATCGATCGACGTACGCCATGGCACCACGAGCGAACCAACCGAGATCGCCGCCACTGCGAGCCTTGTCCTCCGACATGAGCATCGCGACTTGCGAGAACTCTTGGCGAGGCAGTCTCGCTCCAGTCTCGGGATCATCAAAGGTACCCGAGATCCTGGCATAGGCCTCTTGAATCTTGGAGTGTTTCTCGCATAGAATATGGCGGCACTTGACCTTGGTCGCGGTCTTGAGCGCGCCAGCTGATGACGATGAGCTCGACGATGATGACGACGAGGAGCCGCTGCCAGCGCCGCCCTTCTTGGCGCCCTTGCCGGCGGCAGCGCCACCACCGGCTGCTGGCTTCTTACCACCACCACCACCGGCTGCGGCTTTCTTGGGAGGCATTGTTCAAGGTCAGAATGAGATGGAGAGCGAGATGCGTGGCAGCAGCAGCAACGAAGAGACTGATCGATCTGATCGCGATCGATCTCGTTGTTGTTGTTGTTGGTTGCTGCCTCGCTGTCGCTCACATCATCATCATCAACACCATCAGTATCGTGGCGTCTACCTGACTACTACCTGACTATTCGATACCCTGAAGCACCCCCCAACTGCCACTCCTCAACTCTGATATCGCTACCTGACTCCAACCTCATGGCCGACAACACGACATCGATCGCTACTCCTTCTTCTTCGACATCCATCGATGATCGCTCAACTTCATGCAACTCGTCGAGTTGGATCAGGCGAGATCGAAACGAAGCTCGAGGCTGGCATTGGCGTTCGACACGAGCCATACCTGCAGGCACCACGGTGTTACGTGAGGCTCCACTCGCTGCTGCCCTGTTCGATGGATCGAGCAACTACTACTGCGCCTCGTGCTTCGCTCTCATCTGTGCCAAACCGCCCCAACCCGAGGATCAAGGCGACGACGACGCCGACGATGCCAACGATAGCGATGGCGATGACGACGACGATGACACCAGCGATGCAGCACCTCGATGTCCCATGTGTGACCGCAACCGACTATGCGCTAAGTGCGGAGAGCGCGAGGACATTGTGCAGCAGCACGACATTGAATGCGAGCTGTTCGACAAGTACATGCGAGCCGACCTCGACAAGCACAAGCACAAGCCTCGATCGCAGCGACCCGACACGGTCTATGCTCGCTTCTTCATTCGCTTGCTGCAATCGACCATCGCCAGTACCAAGCCAACCGATCCAGTAGCTGCATCGAGCAGCAGTACCAGCGACAATGAAGGTGGCCGTCTCGAACCTGCTCGACTCGAATGCATCTTTGATCTACAAGATGATGTGGCTGGTATCGAGGCCGAGACCGCTGCAGCTATCAAACTCTGGGCCAAGCGTCTTGCTGCCCTCTCCGACACGTATGGTATGCAAGACGGCGTCGCTGGCATTCTCGAGAGCTTGCAAGACTCACTCGAGCCGCACGTCAGGTTGGCGCCACTTGTCTGCTGCCGAGCTCGAGAGCCTCTTCCGCAAGACGGTGTACAACTGGCACGGCGTGCCAGCCGTGTGTCTCGACGACGATGACATTGGCTATGCGCTCTATCCTCACGCGTGCAACTTTAATCACGCCTGCTCGCCATCGTGCAAGTGGGAGATCGAGCGCGGCACGGGCGACTTTGTGGCCGTGGCGCTCAAGGACATTGCGGCCGACACCGAGGTCACGATCTCGTACTTTGGCCATGCTACCGACCGCATCACGCAGCAACGTCGGCAGTTCTTGCGCGACAACTACCAGTTCGAGTGCGATTGCATTCGGTGCGAGCGTGAGGCCGACTGCGCCGTGTGTGGCAACGAGGGCTGGAAGCGATGCAGTCGATGCAAGTCGGTGCACTACTGCAGCGCTGGATGCCAGCAAACTGACTGGCCTTTGCACAAGAAGAGTTGCATTCCAGTTAGCAAGTGAGTAAAGCCACACGATGCTGTCACGATAGAATGGAGCTTGGGGTTATTGAGATAAGATTGCGATTGCGATTGATAGATCAACGAAAGATGATGATATAGAATGTCGGAATACCAATGTACACAAGGGTATCTGGTTAGACTCGCCGAGAGAATAACCAATACGGTCAGCAAGCAAGCAGTAAACAAGCAGACAAGCAAGGAATGTATGTGGAGAGTGAGAGCGATCGGGTAGCTGCACCATGGCACGCTGGGCGTTAGTGGTGTTGCGCATTCGGAAGAGTGTACACGTGTATCGACAGGGCAAAGTCCTCGAGCTCCTCGAGTGTCGTGCGGCCGGTGAACGACACGAGGTCGCCGTCGTCGTCCAAGTAGCAGAACTTGCAGACGCTCGTAATGTTGAGCTCCGAGTACACGAGTGCCTTGAGCTCCTCGATCGAGTGAATGTCATCGACAAAGATGCGGATGCACTCTTGAGGCACGCTGAGCGACGGGCTGCCGACGCCATCGACCTGAAGCTGTGCGTGCGCCGTTCCGGGGTAGAAGCACTTGAGCGACTGGTGCAGTGGATGCTGTCGGGGTTGCGCCTCTGCTTGCGGCATGTTGGCGCTACCACGACGCATATTCGCTCTCGATGCTGTGGCAGCACTCGGTGATTGATGTTGTAGCTCCGATAAGAGTGCTCCTGCTCTCGCGCAAACGAGCAGGCTCGCGAGTGAGTCTCCAGCTTGCGACGTGAAGCTTGATGGCGTTTGTGACATACGGGTGAGGGAGTCGGGATGAACGTTGTGGAGTGCACTAGGGCCATGGAGCGACTGTAACGACGACGAGAGCGACGAGTTGCCCGAGTCCGACGAGTGAGGAGGCTCCCATGCAGGCCCGTCGAGCTGCGCCGCTGTCACCTTGCCGCTGATGATCGGCTGCAGCATCTCGACAATGTCCTTGGGAATGCCGTACTCGTGGATGCGCAAGTCAGGTTGCTGCAACACCTCGTAGAAGAACGGATGGCGGAAGAGCTCGCTTGTCGTGAGGCGCTGCTCGTAAGGCGCGATGCACTTGTCGATCAAGCTGAGTTGCAGTTGCATCTCGGAAGACTTGGGAGCTCGCTCAGCCTCGCGAGCCAATCGAACGAGTGATTGTGGCAGCATTCCCTGGCCATATTGATGAGTGAGTGAGTGAGTGAGTGAGTGAGTGAGTGAGTGAGTGAGTGAGTGAGTGAGGGAGTGAGTGAGTGAGTGAGTGAGTGAGTGAGTGAGTGAGTGAGTGAGTGAGTGAGTGAGTGAGTGAGTGAGTGAGTGAGTGAGTGAGCGAGTGAGCGAGTGAGTGAGCATCGACCCGACGTGTACCTGGATCTGACGCGCAAACACCTCGACGCCAGTCATGCATTCGGCATACGGCGGCGTCTTGGTGATGACCTCGAGCGCACACATTCCATACGCATACACGTCGGTCTTGACGTCGTTGGCATTCTGCTTCCAGATCTCGGGAGGCATGAATCCCGCCGTGCCATCGAAGCTACTCGGCGAGCTGTTCTGAATGAAGGTGCCGAGCTCGAGCGCTCCGATCTTGAGGATGGCCGTGTTGGCTTGCATGAAGATGTGCTCGCACTTGAGATCAAAGTGAATGAAGGGCGAGAGGGTGCCGTCTTCGTCGTGCACCTGTGTGTGCAGGTAGTGCATTCCCGAGAGTATCTGTAGCAGCCAGCCCTTGATCACGAGCGCCTTCATCTCGAGATTGCGAGACAGGAACCTGTTGGTTTCAATCCATCAATCCATCGATCGAATCCAATCCAATCCAATCCAATCCAATCCAATCCAATCCAATCCAATCCAATCCAATCAATCAATCGAATTGAATCGAATCAATCAACCAATCAATCAATCAATCAATCAATCAATCAATCAATCAATCAATCAACCAATCAATCAATCAATCAATCAATCAATCAATCAATCAATCACGCACCTCTTCAAGTTGGAGATATTGCTCTTGCCTTGCGTGGGCATGGCCTCGGTGATGATCGACACACGCTTGAGCTTCTTATCGACCCACGCCGTGTAGTACTTCATAATGTGCGGATGATCGATGCGCTTGAGGATCGGGATGCGCTGCTCGAAGGCATTGATGCAGCGCACCGGCACGTTCCAGTACTCGATCCACGACAGCTCCATCGCCGTCTCGGTATCGAAGGCCTTGAACCTATCTCCGTTGATGAGTGAGTGCGTAAGTGAGTAGAGAGGATCTCGCAATCTCGATTGATGAGGTGTGGACGTACACATGCTTGGAGCCCTTGCCGACCTCGGAGCACAGCAGGTCGGTGCTCTGTGGGTCGCACACGTACACTTGAGGTCAGAAGGAGGAGAGATATCGCTTGCGATCGATAGCGATAACATCGTACTTGAGCATATCGTCCTGATGGATCCAACACGGTATGGGCCGCCATATCCGCGCGTGTATGTTGGAACGATGACGAGAGCGAGCGAGCGAGTGAGGGAGAGAGTGAGTGAGAGTGAGCGAGCTTGTTGATGTGCGAGGGAGCGAGGCAGCGAGCGAATGAATGCGCTCGAATACACTGCCTCGCTCTTGATGCGCCATTCTCGCAGTCGATCGGGTATCACAAGGTATGTATGTATCGTTCCAATGTATGCATGTATTGAATGAATATATGGTATGGTGTGGTATGTAATGTGGCCATCATATACATCATGATCGATTGTTCACGTGATGTTGACGAGGAAGTCCACCATCAACACAGTGACGATGATGACGACGACGAATGGAAGACTGACTGACTCTATGACTGACTGGCTAACTTGATGACTAACTGACGAATGGAGGAAGGAGGTGAATGTGACGAAGAAGGGAGTAAGGTACATGTGAGGAATGGCTCATCACTGAGAACAACACAACACAACGCACACGCGCGCACACCGTAATGAACATGCGAGCCGGGAGGAAAGAGGGAGCGCAGCAGGAGGAGAAGGATGAGAAGAATGAGAGGGGGCGGAGATGCTACTACAACACGATGAGCCAAAGAGAAGTGGAGGTCGAGGTCGAGATCGAGATTGTGAGATCAAGATGACGAGAGCTGGATAGATAGAGAAGGAGATAGAATACCAGACAGAGCAAACTCACATGAGAACGAATGAGATTACTTGGGTACGGTGGCGTCCGTCGATGAAGGAGAAGGAGTAGGTGCTGGCGAAGGAGGAGGAAGCGTAGCTGCCGGTGCTGCCGTTGCTCCAGGAGATGGTGTGGCGGTCGGAGTGGGGGCGGCGGCAGTAGGAGGAGTAGCGGTGGAGGTTGGTGTCGTGGTCGTCGTGGTCGTGGTCGTTGTCGGAGCGGTCATTGAAGCAACCGACGAGCGCTCTCGAATATCGCCGCTCTTGCTACGATGCTTCTTCTCTCGCAGGCCATCGGATGCCAAGGCCGAGTCATCGGCCGCAGAGGTGGTTTCGCGTTTTTTCTTGGAGGAGGACGAGGAGGAAGAGGAGGAAGTTCCCTTGCGACGACGATGACGGTCTTCATCGTGCGAGGAGGAGGTGGTATCGCGAGGAGTGACGAGAGCCTTGAGGTTGGGAGTCGAGCGATTGAAGGAGACGTCTTGATCGGCGGCCGAGACGCCGTAGAGCTTCTGGTGAGCGTGGATGGCGCGCAGAATGTCGAGGCAAATGTGGGGCGGCATGTGTTCGATGTGCAGCACGGAGATCTGGGGAAAGTTGGAGACCACGAAGGCGAGGGCCTTGTCGCGCAGCGAGACGGTGATGTCGCCGCGCGACTTGTAGATGGGCAGGTAGGTGAGCTCGAGCACCGTGAGGGCGTTGACGAGCGAGATGTCGTGCACGACGGCCTCGCAGAAGGTGCGCACGTCGGGGAGATCGAGCGGCGTCAGCGAGTGCGTGATGAGCGAGCAGGCGGCGACGGGCGTCAGGCTCGAGAAGCCGGTGTAGAGCAGCTGGATGAGGCCGTGGAGGGCGCCCTCGCTCATGATGGGCATCTGCACCTGGCCGGGCTTCTTGGGCGAGCCGGGCGACGCGATCATGACCGAGAGCAGCTTGTCGGAGCCGGTGGCGAGGATGGCGCGGTGGAACATGATGCGCTTCGAGTCGAACTGCATGAAGGCGTCGGCGTGCGCCATGTCGGCGAGCACGGCGGCAAAGTCGGCCTGCAGCGTGTCGGGCGGCAGCTCGTTGGGAACGATGGGCGGCACCTCGCGCTGCTTCATGTGCTCCATGGTCATCTCCTGGAAGAGATCGATGCCGATGGTGGTGATGCCGTCCTTGCGGCCGACGACCTCGCCGTAGTGCAGCATGCAGTAGTCCATGCAAACGGCCTTGATCGACGCCATGTCCATGTCGTGCGCGAGCTTCATCATGGCGAACACGACCTCGAGCGACAGCTGCTGCTTGAGACGCCGCTCGCACAGATGCACCACCGGCTCGGCGCCGACCTTGTTGGCGACCATCAGCAGCGTCATCACCTGCCGCATGCTCATCTTGTCGAACACCACCGAGCCCGTGTACGCGTACTCGAGCAGCGACATGATCGAGTCGTACGGCACCGAGTCCTTGAGCTCGAGCGTCGTCGTGAGATCCTTGGTGGTCTTGGAGCGCGCAACGACGGTCGGAGGGCCCTCGGCGAGGTGTGGCAGGCGGCGCTCGATGACGGCGCGAACGGCGTACACCGACTTGCCCTCGGCCACGAACACCATGTCGCACAGCTTCGAGTACTTTTCATGGTTCAACAGATCGCCATACTTGCATGCGATTGGTTTCGGTGTATGCTTGCGGGAGGACGACGACGACGAGGAGGAGGAAGAGGAAGAAGAGGCCATGGCGGTAGGAGACGGCGGCTCAAGCAACGACGAGGTGTCTTGGCGCAAGCCACTCACAGACGAACGCGTAAAGCACGAAGAAGATATCTTGGAAGGACCCCGAAGAGCGTGCGAGAGAGAGACCGATCAACACCCAACGAACGAAAGAACAAGCCAAGGCAGCGATGAGCAGCAGAGGGTGTGGAGGGTGGTGGAGGAGGGTGGTGTGGGTAAGAGAGGGAGAGCAGCAAACAACGTCGGCCTTGTTCCTCTGCGCGCGAGCAACTGCCGTCGCCGCGGTCGTCGTTGTCGCGCGTCTCGTCGAGAAACAACTGGCGCGGCACTCTCTCGCTGCTCGCGCGCTCTCTCGCCAGAAGGCCTGAGCCACAGCACTCGGCAAGACTGAGCACACTCCTGCCCTCGCTCCGCAGGTGAACGTTGGTCGCCTCTGGTACCCCAGCGGGCCGTTGGGACTGGTAAATGGCGGGTTCCTGCCGCTCCGGCGAACGACGAAGCCAGCAGAGGTTGGCGCCGCCTATGGCGGAGCGCCTGAGGGATTTCGGTCGTTCGTTCAAACCGCAGCGAGAGAGGAGAGAGAAAAGTAACGGTCGATATTTACGGTGCCGCCCGTACTTTTCCCGCGCTTCTCGACCGTAATCTACGGATGCTCTCGGTCTCCGGTATTATCGCTCAAGAGGGCCACGTAGATTTGTTGTGTCCGCTCGGCAATCTATCTCGCTCTCACACTCGCCTACTCTCTCGCCTTCCATGGATCTGATGGATTGGTGAGGAGGAAGGACCATAGGATGGCATGGCTTGTTGGTGCTCGATATCCAAGCAGCATCGTTCACAGTAGCACAAACTCCGAGGTCCGTTGCTTGCTCGGTCGCCGTGCTGGTTTGGTGCACGTGCTCTCTCTGGCACACCGATCGACCTCGACAAAACGCGCTCTCGCGTCCCTGTCGCGCCACTCTCACCCTCACTCGCTTGCTCGCTCCTAACCGACACCGCTGCCTCTGCTGCCACCACCGCACACCGGTATTCATTCGTTCTCTCTCCTCCTCCTGCCACAATGCGACGATCATTGAGCGTGTGTCGAGTCGCTGTGCTCCACGCCACCTCGCGTATTGGCGTGCGCACGCTGGCCACCGCGGCGCCCGGCTCGCTGCTGTCGCCCGCCACTCTCGGCCCATGGGAGCTCAAGAACCACTTGGTCATGGCGCCCATGACGCGCAGCCGTGCGTCGCGTGAGGGCGTTCAGCCGCCGTACGCCGCCACGTACTACCAGCAGCGCGCCACCGCCGGCCTCATCATCACCGAGGGCACGCAGACCAGCCACAATGCGCAGGGCTACAGCAGCACGCCGGGCATCTACACCGACGCGCACGTCGCCGGTTGGAAGCCGGTGGTCGACGCCGTGCACGGCGAGCGCTCGCGCATCTTTGTGCAACTGATGCACGCCGGCCGCATCGCGCACTCGGCCAACCGCCTGACGCCCGAGGCGCCCGTGGCTCCGTCGGCCGTGCGCGCCAACGTCAAGCTCTTCGCCGCCGGCAAGGGCATGCAGCCGACCGACGAGCCTCGCGAGCTCACGCTCAACGAGATCCGCGCGCTCTACGATGAGTTTGCTCATGCCACCAAGCTTGCCATCTCTTCGGCCGGCTTTGATGGCGTTGAGCTTCATGGTGCCTCTGGCTACTTGTACATTGCGCAGCAATTCGCTCTACTGCACTCACACGCTCACGCACTCACTCACGCTCTCTCGCGCGCGATGACTTAGGCCTCACCAGTTCTTGAGCTCCAATGTCAACCGCCGAACCGACGCCTACGGTGGCTCGGTCACCGGTCGCATTCGCTTCGTCGTCGAGTGCCTGCAGGCCATGATCGAGGCTGCTGGCGACTCGAAGCGCGTCGGCATCAAGCTCTCGCCCAAGATGGGCTTCAACGACGTTGAGGACGCCGACGCCGACGAGCTCTACCCGGCGCTGGCTCGTGCCCTCACGCCGCTGAACCTCAGCTACTTGCACGTCATGCGCTCGCCTGGCGTCGATGTCATCGGCCTCGTGCGCAAGCACTACAAAGGAACGCTGATCGCAGGCGGAGGCTACGACGCCGCCTCAGGCGAGGCCGCGCTCGCCAACCACGACGCTGAGCTCATTGCCTACGGCACCTCGTACCTCGCCAATCCCGATCTGCCTCGTCGCTTCGCTCTCCAGGCCGAGCTCAACAAGCCCATCCCGTCGCTCTTCTATGCTCCTGGAGAGAAGGGCTACACCGATTATCCGACGCTTCCTCACTAGCAAGCTCGCTCAGCCATCCGAGTCATTAAATGACCAAGCCCCCGCTGCATCACTGCTCTCTCTCTCTCTCTCTCTCTCTCTCTCGCTTGCTCGATTCTTGTTCGATTCTTGCTCGATAAAGAGATAATCACGCGCTGTACTTGTCGTCATTATGCATCATCAAATGACAAACTCTCGAGTGAGCCTCAATCGATCGAGCACGTCGAATCGATCGAATGCTCCAAAATTGTACCGTCGGCATCTGCCACACGTTACTCCTCCGCTAGACGTGCTCGCTTCTTGGCTGGAAGGATGGTTGCACTTGCTGGTGCCTTTCGCTTGACCTACATTCATCCATTCATTCAGCAAAGCAGTCACTCACCGATAAGCGAGCTACTTCTCTCTCGCTCTCATTGTCTGCAGCTACATATACATACCGATTCAACGAGACTTTGGAGACTAGAGGCCTTGGCATCACTGGCGCTCGCTTTGCCGGCGGTAGGCTTCGCCTCTTGCTCTTCGAGTTGCTGCACCTTGCGCTTCTGACGCTCCTGGATAATGGCCTTCATGGCGGTCGTCTCCTTGAATGCTGGGTCGGTTCGATCGATAGCAAAGTGGTGCGACGAGTAGATCGCTCCAAAGCGTGGATCTACGACATCAACCTTAAAGTCGGTATCATCATCTTGCACCTCATCGCTTTCACCCTAGACCAACCATGCAAGCAACCAGTCAATCAGTCAACCAACCTGACCTGCAAGGCAAGAGAATCGCCTTCTCATCATACCTTGCTGCCCTTCTTCTTGGCAGCCTTCTTGGCACGTTGCCTCTCCTCACGCAACAGGTCTCGCAAGTTGTAGCCTTTCTTCGGGTCAGTGCCATCCTTGCTCATGACGAGCAGCTCGAGCTCGGCCGCCTCTTGCTTCTCGCGTTCACGTTGTTCGGCACGTTGCTTTGCTGTCATCTTGGGCTCATCCTCCGACTCTACGCCAGTGCCACCCGCCACTCGTGGTCAATCCAAGCTCGAGCGGAACTCGCGCGAGTGTGCCGCACTACGACATACCTCCTTCTTCCTCGTCGGCTTGGCGCTTGGCGCGTCGGCGTTCGCGCTTCTTCTCGCGCTTGCGCTCGAGGTATTGCTCGTACACCGACGCACTCTCGGTCTGCTGCAGCTTCTGCTTCTTCTCCTCCATGTTCCTGCCCACCTCGCTGAATCCCGGCGTGAACGTAATCTCCATGTCCTCGCCGTGTTGGTTCTGCTGCGACTCGAGGCCCGCCAGCAGCTGCTTGAAGCGCTCGCGCGACTCCTCTTGCTTGCGCTTCTTGCGCTCCTTGGCCGCCTTGCCCGCCACGTCGTACGTCTCGCCACCCGGCATCGTGATCACCGGCACGCTTTGTAACACGCTCGGGTCGAGCTCGGCCTCCTCGTCCTCCTCGTCATCCGACGACTCGGACGAGTTGGCGAGGTACGCGCGAAAGTCCATGTCTCGCAGTTGGTCCTTGGTGAACTTTTGAGCCGACAGCTTGGTCTTGCGCTGGTGGTCGTCGGCATCCCACGAGAGATCGACCTTGGTGTGTTGCAATGCCTTGGTCGCCCAGTCGGGCGCCTCGTAGTTGGACGGTGCCTCGTTCGCCACCTCGCTACCCGGGTACCCAACAGTCAGCAACATCGCCGCCACCGCCGCCGCCGCCAAGTGCATAGAGCAGAACACATACCGAGGCTTGTTGGTGATGGGCGTTCCTTCGGGAATGAAGCGCAGATCGATCTTGTTGGACGTGCGCTCAAACTCGGATCCATCGCACTGGTTGTAGATGCTCAACGCTGTCTCCTTCGTGTCGCACTCGACCACGGCGTAGTAGTACTTGAGTCGCTCGAGCTCGTACGCACGCAGCTTCTCGGGATCGAACGGCGAGTTGGGATCAACGACCGTCGATGACAGATCGAGCTTCGAGTCCTCGCGCCACACTCCTTTGGGACCTTGTTCTTGCTCCTTTACGAGTTGGAGGTGCGAGCGTGAGTGAGGAGGCACGGATGCTTGCTTGAGCCAATGCTGCTGCTGCTGCTGCTGCTGCTGCTGCTGCGCTTGTCTGTGGTACCTCCTTGAGGCGCTGCAGGCCAAAGTCCGACGGGATGATCGACACACGCTTCACCAGTCCTCCCACCGGCGCGAACGATTGGAACAGCACCAGCAGATCGACGGCCTTCACTTGCGTCCAGTCGAGGTTCACAACCGCCAGACGGTCGGTCTCCTCGCCGTCGGAAACCTCCTCCTCCTCGGGCACGTCGACGCCCTCATCGAACTCGTTCATGTCGACCTCATCCTCCACGTCCGAGTCATCATCCTCTGCTGCATGGTCGCCATCATCGTCCTCGTCGCTCTCGACCTGAGAGTCCTTGTCGTCTTCATCCTCGTCTGACGACTCGGCGTTCCACTGCAATGCCCACTTGCCGAGGCTGCTCGTTCCATCGTCGGCACCATCATCACCATCATCTGCCTCCGACTCGCTGCTCTTTGGTTGTTGCTTGCTCTTGGTCGTGGTCTTGCTCTTGCTGCTGGCAACCTTGGATGTCTTCTTGGCCTTCTTGGCTTGCTTGGCTGGTTCTTGCTTGTCAGCTGCCTCATCGACAGCAGTCTCTTGCTGCTTGTTGTCGTCCTCGTCGTCCTCCTCATCCAGTTGATAGTAACGACGCATATCCTCCTTGACCGACTGCTGAACCGGTCTGCCGTACTTGTCGACTTGATCTATATCATCCATCCATCATCGATCGACGTGTCAACTTCAGCATATGCTCACGAGCACGATCTCACTCGCGCAGTCTCGCACATACACGTTGTGTTGAACGACTCATCATCAAACATCGACTTGAATCGCGAGTCGACCTTGAGTCGCTGCTTCTTGGATGATACTCCGCCGAAGCGAGCATCCCATTGAACATGACTGAATCGCGAATCATTGATCACTTTGGATGGAGCCGACGACGACGACGACGTGCTCTTGTCGTCGCTCTTGGTTGCCTTGCTTGGCTTCTTGGCTTGCTGTTTGGGTGCGTTGCCAGCAGGCTGATCAGCCTGGGACACCGCTCGCTGCTTCACCATCTCCTCAATAAACTCAAAAGGAACCAGATCTGTGCATCGGAAGTTGCACTAGTTGGTCAGTTGATCATGATAGATCACGATAGATCACGATAGATAGATAGATAGATAGATAGATAGATAGATAGATAGATAGATAGATAGATAGATAGATAGATAGATAGATAGATAGATAGATAGATAGATAGATAGATAGATAGATAGATAGATAGATAGAT
>Ga0209915_1001642_pt1 | contig 30005 bp, 24 predicted proteins | sample ThiBiot_750_plan_FD_183952 | JGI IMG/M metagenome (GOLD analysis project Ga0209915, IMG submission 183952) | Wastewater bioreactor microbial communities from Cape Town, South Africa - Thiocy_cont_750_plan (SPAdes) | ecosystem: Engineered > Bioreactor > Thiocyanate-remediating > Anaerobic-Aerobic... | reverse complement strand
GTGTGTGGGGTGTCCCATAACAACCATATATTTGTAACTAATTTCATTCAAACACAGAAAATGCGCAGTCGATATTCGATAGCTATCTCGAAGCGGGGACAGCGAACACACACTACATCCACATATTGGAGTTGCTGCTTCGGTTGCGGCAGTGCTGCGATCATCCCCTCATTGTCCTCATGTGTACCGTCATGAGAGGATTCAAGGCTGCGGAACGAAGCACCAATAGAAAGCCTTCCCTCGCCGACCTGCAGAAGGAATACGATAGAGTGGTAGCCACGATGAAGCAGGCTTCGCATTCTCAGAAGCCAGCACTCAGGACACCGCGGTCGATAAAGAAGAAGGGTATGCATTATTTGTAGAGTTCTTCCTTCTGATATAGAATCATTCAGAGACGAATTTATTCCTGCCACGCCGAGCCCGCGACGGAGTAGCGGAGTTTTGTGGTTGGATTTCTCGAGCATATTACTGCTCACTCCGATAAAGTCCTTATCACTGGATGTAACTGGCGAGAAGACTGGAGGGGGAAAGGGTAACCATCAGGATGACACAGGAGGAGGGCTATGTGTGATATGTATGAATGACTTGGAGGAGGATGCAGTATTCAACCCTGCATGCAATCACTCGTACTGTTTGATGTGCATTCAGGATCTATTTAAGGAGCGGTATGGCTTCGAAGAGGAGAGCGAAGCGCCCAATGGGAAAGCGGGTTGGGCGGAGGGTACCTGTCCGGGATGCAACGCGAAGCTGAAGATGAGGGACTTGAAGCCCGTAGGGGGCACCACGGGAACGAAGACGCAACCGCTGAAGGAGATGGTGAAGTTGGAGAATACTGAGGACAGTGTGTCCTATTGGAACGAACTGGAAGAGGACGCGAAAAGAAAATCCAAAACCAAAGGGAAAGAAAAGGAAAAGGAAAAGGAAAAAGAAAAGGAAAAGGAAAGAAGCACGATGATGAAAGAAGGAGGGTTTCTGTTGAGCACCGGAACCCTTCAGTGGAACAACAAGCCATCGATCGCACCCACCGTCTTGGACAGGACAAGCAGGTAAACCCAACCATTCTCTCCCCTCTCTTTATGCCTCTCTCAACATCCTCAAAAACAAACAGGTGACAGTGGTGCGGTACCTGATAGAGAACTCTATTGAACAGCGCATCATAGCCCTCCAACAAAAGAAGCGGGACCTTGTAGAAGGCGCACTCTCCGGCGTACACTTTGACTCTGACGTGGGACAGCTCTCGTTGCTGGATTTGCAACAGCTATCCCAAAAGATTTCTGTCACAAATAAACTGTGACTGAAATGTCATTGTCTATTCTTGTCACCTCTTTCTTTCTTGATAAACTCTCAAACATCTCTCACATCACAGAGGAGAGAGCAAAAAAAAAAACGTTTCTGTCACCATTTAAACTTTGAGCCTTTATCAACACTAGGTGGTGACTTTGTAGACGGGATACTTTGGTCCTTCGACAGACCTACATCAAGCCCTTCATGTCAGGCAGAGGTTATGTCCTACAAGCACCTCGTACTTTTGTTCAGGAGCGCCTGCGGGGTCTCATGCGCAGGAGGTCGAGTTCACTGAAGTGTTGCAGTGATTCGAGTGTGTTGTGGACTAATGATAATCAATCACTAGAAATATTTATAGCCAACCAGGCTTAACTGAAACATAAAGAACTCCAATCCCACACTGCCTCTTCACTCCCTATCCCGTTGCACTTCTCCAATCGTCCTCCCATTGGCCTATCTCGATTCACCGCCGCTCAAGTCCTCGTTCTGCCTTTTCCAGGAAATGCCTCTATGTAGATAGGGAGTTGTTACAGAAGTGCGTGCGTGTTAGTATAAAGTATAAATCCACTAGTGCCGCCTGCTTTCCGCACCCACTACGCGCTCTCCACCCTATCTCCCTCAACATCTCCTACTCAATTGTGACCGATCGACATGCCGACGCGTGCTGAAAAAATGCCCTGCATTCAGCGACTGAATGTTTCAAAAACAGGTTCTTCCTCTCTCCCTCTCTGTATTTTTGCCTCTGTTGTTACTAAGCTAGCTTCCATCAGGTGTTCATGGTCGCTTTGGTAACCTTCGTGCTGACGTTGTCAACACATAGGAGACGTTCGGCCTCAAATTGCTATCCGTGGTTGGTCGGACACAAGTCTCTTCGCGTCTCGTGTCCTTGTTGAAAGAAACGACCACCATTCGTAGCAATTGAGAGGATCCTTGTGACACATGAGGCTACAGGTACCATCTGCTCTAACTTATTTTATAGTTACTGACCAGCGCAAGTCGTATCTATCGAGGACCGACAGACGAAAAATGCCGCATTTTTTTAAATCGCACTATGGCTGAATCCCTTTAAAAAGCAATTGCGAGTCTGAGTCTAACCCAAAAAAACATAATTACGGATTTACGAGAAATACTGGCTTTTATTTGCTCATCCTGTATTTCCGCCGTTTACAGCAGATTTATCCGCTTCAGGGTATTGTTATCCACCAAGATACTTCCATTCTTTGCGAGCGCGATGCCGAACAATCCATCGGGCCCCGCCGTTGTGTTGAAGGTGTTCAGCTGCAAGCCAGCCACCGAGGTCTCAACGATGTTGGAGTCGCCCGCGTTCGGCTCCGGATTCGGTCAGAGGGGCGACCCTGTGTCTCCTGTTTGGACCAACCGGCATGGGGTTGGATGGGGAGACCCTCTTTGTAGCCGACAGACTCTACAACCGTATGAGGGCCATCCCCGAGGCCACGCAGAGGACTACAACTGCTTATGCGGGCTAGGATGTCACAGCCAACGGACTTATCAGCAAACACCTCGGGTTGTTCTTCGATACCAGCAGAGGCACCATCTTCTCGGCCCATCGGCCGTTACGTTCCCGTTCAGGATAGTGGCGACGAACAGAAGCTTATTGCAGTCATAGGGATGCGGACCCAGGGTGGCATTCCAAGACCCGTTTATGCCCTGTTCGAAAGTGCCCACTACTACCCATGGGCTGGTCAAGATAATAAGGCATCCGGATTTTGCCGTCTGGAAGGTGCCATTCACGGTGGGCAAGCTTCCAACCATAACTCATCTGAGATTTCTCTTGTATGACCACAATCTTGGCTTCCCATCTTCTCAAATAACGTGTGGTTGTGCACTGATTTCACTCCGGTCAGGTGTTCGATTCTCCAACGCACAGGCCGATGAGGGTGGAAGGTGAGTTATTACCACCGTTCATACCCCACACTTTCCAACGTGGAGGGTGTGGCGTGTATGCCCCAATTGAGGTCATCACAAGTACAGATTCTTGGAGTTGCCACCGAGGCGCAAGTCGCTTGTTGCCGTGACTTCCTGGGGAAGTTTAAACTGAGCAGTCTGTTAGTTCGCAGAGAAAGGTACCTTATCGCAACTGTGGGCTAGAACGGGATGGGAGTTCTTTATGTTTCAGGTAAGAGTGGCTGGTAATCACTATCCTTTGCGCCTCTCCAATCGTCCTCCAATTGCCTATATCATTTTCACCGTCTCTCGAGTCCTCTTCCACTTTTTCCAGGAAATGCCTCTATGTGATCAGGAGTCATTACATGATACGATTTCGAACGGCAGAGTCTTGATGTTGTGCCCTATCATGTACCCGACACGGCGGGTCGAGGCCTCCGTCCTTTCACGGCACCGCGCTTGGTGAGCGTATTGCTGAGAGGGCGCCTGTCCAATCCAACCACACACTTTCCAGTTAGTCATTAAATTATGAGTTCAGAAGTTGTGTAAAAAAAAAAAAATGTATGAATTTTCTTCCTTCTTTAAGCAAAGTACTACCTTTGTGTATTCTTTAATAATTGCTTATTTAATATTTCTCTCTTTTTAATCAATTTTAAAGGGATGGACATTTTTTGGAAATTTTAGTTACAAACCTGCAGCTACTTACCATATTACTAACTCTAACAACACTAAGCACTTTTGTATTTGCACTAGTGATGACAAATGTAACCCAGCCAGTTGGGATACCAATTCATCAATTATAAAAGGGTGATGAATTCTTCATCAAGGATTCACTTCGTGTTCAGGAGACCTGCAGCAAACCAGACAAGATAGTCAAGTTGCTCCTCCCCTCCCCAAAAGGGCTTATTCAGCGAACAAAACTTTTGGCCAAAAATGTTTTCAACCCGACTGCGCATGCTATGCATATGTAGGTTGAAAGTGTGTTGTTCCACTGTTAGAGTCTTTGGGATTGGGTTACCTCCAAAGTCTCGCTTTTTGCGACCTCTTGGTGCAGGAATCAGAGTTATCATGGCCACCTGCTTCAAGTGTTTCGTGCCCCTTCGAAATGGGTGTCAGTGATAACTTGAGCCCCTTTCAGATTCTCCCCAACCATTCGACATGCTGTTCTAAAAACATGCCGTCGTAGGTCTTTGGACCATATCCCCCATAGTTTTCTTATCCGACCCTGAGCGTCAGAAAGAAAGGTATAGCGGCACCCGAGGCTGTTGCATTTGTATGACCATGAGGTGTCAGAGCGAGGGGAAGAGCGCCTGCCACTCAGGCGGAAGTCAGTACTGTCCAACCAGAGATCGAGTCTTTTTAGGTCCTTTGGAAAGGATTCATAGTGCGCTGCTTCCTTCCATTGAGACAGATCGCCCAAAATGATCCTCTCTTTGCCCCATGTAGCGAGGTGAAAGCGAATGATCTTGGTGTTATGTGCCAGGGTTTCCGGGCATGTTTTCATCCATCGTTTGAAGGATTTAAACAGCCTCTTAGACCCGATGGCAAAGAGATCCTTGAAAGGGCAAGGAGGATTGAATCACTGAGGAAGGTGTCTGTCTTTTTCAACACCCAAAGTGCTGTCCCTCGGGACTTTGAGGACTCCTCCAGCACAGAGCCAGCCCCAAGAAGTAGCCCAGTGGTTGAAGAAATAATAACAACAATTTGGCTTGGCTCTATCATGAGGGGGAACCCAACTTTTTTTTTTTAAATCTTAAACCCCGGACAAGTGTTCATGAGTTGGGAGGGGCTAGCAGTATATCCGGAATGGTGATACACATCGTGCACATATTCACGGAGGAGGGAGTTGTAGTCATCCTCCACTCTCCCATGTTCCAAATCCGCTCTCGAGTACGGCAGGACCCTCGCCCCAATATTGTTCATCCTCTCCCGAAACTACCGTTAGCGTCGCCATGTTCCAATCCAGCCTGCATTCAATGCCTCCCTCCATCAAACGCACAAGCTTTCAAAATGCAAAAGTTACCAGTTATTTGTATGGGGAAAAAAAAGGTTTATTCCCAGCACTTCCAGGGGTGAACGAAAGAGACCTCTTACAAGGCCTTCTCAATTGCGGACTGCATGCAATGAGAGCTAGAGTAAGGGTAGCCGGAGTTGACCTTGGGAGCTTCGACGGCGATGACAATTTCGCTGGTGACTGTCACGCGGTAACGATCCAAGGACTCGCCTGTCTTGTCGGTGGTGATGGTGATCTTCTTTTCAGTAATCTTCTCATTGATGGCCTCAACAAGATCTGGTTGGTATTGGGCAACCTCGTCACCCAGGTAGGGGCAGTAGTTGTCGTAGAGGGCGAAGAGGAGGTTGTGACGTTCGGAGTGCCTGTCAGGTATCGCAGCGGCGAAGGCCGGCCAGTCGAGGTGCAGCTTCCAACCAGAGCCGAGCTTATCCTGGATCTGCTTCAACGCTTTTTCGTATTTGGGCTCGCCCCCCTTCAAAGACTTCTTCTCAGCAAAAGAAAAGCCAGTGTAGTCCATTGTTGCCGATGTTTTAGGTGTTGGTGTTGCAAGGCGATGTGACAACAATTTCCAATAGCAAAATCCTTTTTAAAACCTTCTTCCCTGATTCTGTGAATCGGGGTAAAGAAAAACACTACCCTTTGAACCACCTATCGGCACGCCAGTATTGTTATGATTCGTTTGTTTTTTAACAAGGTAGGCTGAGGAATGTTTTGATTGGCTGAGGGTAATGTTTTCGTCCGCCCGATTCACAGAATCAGGGAAGAAGGTTTTAAAAAGGATTTTAGTCCGCTAGGAAACATAGCAATAGGAGAACATCCCCGAATTATGTGAATCAATGGAACATTGCGAATTCTCTGAATCGGATTGATTGTTTTTGCAGAGATTAATCATCTTCACATCAGATTATGCTCTCTTGTGAAAAGCCAAACGAACCCTCTGTGAAAGTAGGCAAGTTTGGCGGGCATTGATTGGGTCAGGCTCTTGAACCCCTCCAACTGTGTCAATCATGCAATTGGTGAATAATATTCTATGTAGTACTTATTAATAAAAGTGTTACAATATCATTATTGGTTCTTCGAAGATTCCGCGAACCCAAAAAAAAAAAAAAAGAATCTGTCCAATCTCTTCCCCAGTCGTGGAGGAGTATTTCCCTTAACAAGAACTACCAGACAGAGTCTTGCTTGATAAAGTAACTACTACTACTATTGGCCAATGGATGCTTGGCGCTTCAAAATGGAACTAGCATGAAGACATCTTGGATTGGAAGATAAGAGGTTAGCTGAAGCGGGTTGATACAAAAACATTACGTCCTATGTTACTCTCCAATGCATGTTATTTTCAGTTTCTACTCCCACGCGTGTGTAACGATCCCGCCAGTCAAGTTAGAGCTCCGAAGATGGGTTTTACCAAGTGTGCCATTACGCTATTGTGTTTGGTGGCACTAGCAAGCAGTCAGTTCGCTCCGATCCTGCCTGTCACAGTCATCGGAACTGTGCCGATAAAGGAAGCAATAAATGGACTGAGTATGTTTGTGGATAAACCAAACGATTACCTCTGGCTGCTCACCACTGGAAACCTTTACCTTATGAATCTCACCTCCTTTGTGGTACTTCCTTTCACCTATTAAAAGTTTAACAAAATGATTTCTAAATCTTTTCACTAAAGGTGATCAACTCAAAGCCATTGCTCACGGGGGAGATCAACGGCCCTTTCCTGTTCACCAACTTCTACTCCAGCAGCAGAATCCTCTTCATCTCCTTCTCTGCTAATGCCACACTTTATCGCGTGGATGTGAGCAACGTCAATAACTGGAACGTCCAAGCCCTCCACCTGAAAAGTAGCTTCAACCGCGATACGGAGGGAGGGCAACTCTCAGTAGCTTTCAACCCGTCCGCAAACATGGCATATGCAGTCAGCACCTATGCATCGAATGTCGTGGTGATTGATCTCACCACCTTTGCTGTGACGAGCAATTCCTTCAACTATTCCACAACTGTCGGAACAGAAACAATGTTGGCCTTATACACCTCCAGCAACACACTCTGGATCGTTCCAAACAACTGCCGAGTGGAGCTCAACTATGTTTATCAGGTGGATGTATCTACAAGGTGAGCCTGATTTTTTTTTTTTTTTTTGTTGGTACTCATTAATTGGATTCCTTCACCCCAGCCCATTCAGAATAGTTACCAAAACCACGTTTTCTGCCAATTCCTGCATTCGCTGGGGATTCGTTGATTCAACCACGAACCTCCCCTGGCTTATTGATCAGATGATGGGCGCTGGGGTAGCAATGTTTTCTGATGGCACATGGAACAGCAACGGCTATCTACGATTGGGGTACTTTCCTGTCCTTCCATCAAATGCAGTCTACGTGGGGAGCACGAAGCAACTCTACTTAGTGACAGGTGCCGGGGGAACCGAACTCTATCAGGGTTGCATGTCAACATTTCCTCCAACTCTCTCCAACACCCAAACTGGCTTCCTTGTGAGCGGATTCTATTACGGGGAAGCTATTTCGGTAGCCGCCGGTCCAACGGGGAACAGCAACATCCTGTATGTTCTCGGGATGAGACAAGTGACTGGAGGAACGTTCACCCTTGCTCTCTCCTCCTGGCTGGTCAACAACACGGGCTGCCCTCAGACCCAACAAGGGTTGCCACAAACCTATCCTCCTCCCTCCAACCAGATCACTCCTCCCACAGTTTCCTTCCAGCAGCTGGAAAATGGGACCATGCTTCCTCTCGAGCTGGCAGGCACTAGTGCCGCAGAGGGCGTAGTTGACATCTTCGTGGATTAGGGGAACAATCGGCTGTACACCCTGAGCGCCTCGGGGTTGTTTCTCTTGCAGCTGTCGAACCTCGCCAATGTAACGGCTAAGACGAATTTTACGATCTCGAGTCCTGCCACTGGACTCCTAACAGAGTTCTATGACTCCCTCGGGTTCCTTGTCTTCTCAGATGCAACGACGCTCTACGTGGTGGAAGCAACAACCTTAGCCTTCGTATCGTCAATGAATGTTTCGGCTCAGTACCTCTCGTTGGCCCACATTTCTGCAATCTGCGGAGATGGAACCCGTGGCCTCATCTTCACCACCCCTCAGGAGAACGGGCTACTTCAGCCCTTCACCATCGATTCTCTTGGCAAATTGGCTGCCCAAACAGCCCTGACCTATTCCAACAACCTTCTCGCGAACTTCGTCTCACTGGTTTGCGACAATTCAACGAAGACGGTGTGGGCGGCAGCAGCCTGTCCCGGTCCCTACAGTCCTGCGGATGTTGTGGAGATCGAAGTGAGTGAATCCGAGTCCACGAATTGGTCGGTGAAACAAACCACCAACTGGGGCAACGGAGTGTGCTTCGCAAGTGGATTCGTTGACCCAGTGACTCATGGCCTCTGGCTATACGATTCCGTCAGCTTCGCGGCCTACTTTACGTCTTCGACGAACACCTCCTTCAACAGTCTGGGGTACATCCCCCTGGATGCCTACGCCGCTGGCTTTGGCTTCGATCCCGCCCACCACCTGGCTTTATTCTTGGAGCCGCAGAACGGTTACGCTGCAGTGTATTCCCTTCTCACTCAACCTGCCACGTTGCAGTACACCCTTCCCCTTGGGCTTCCTGCCGGATGGCAGTCAACTGACCTGCTGCGGCTGGGTGCATCGTACTGGGATCCATCAAGCAACGTGGTGTACGCTGTGCTCAACATCAAGCAGCTAAGCACCAACGGCAACGCTCTCTATGCATGGAATATCGCCTCATCTTCGACGTCTTCCTCTGCTTCCTCGTCGTCTGCTTCCGCTTCCTCCGCTTCTTCCGCTTCCTCCTCCGCTGGGTCTTTGCTTCCTCCCTTTGTGGAGCTCTGGGCTTGAAGTGCTTTCTCGTAAATAAAAAAAGGAGTTATTTTTTCCCAGTGTGCGTCCTGAAGAGGAGACCAGCTCTGAAACAGCGGCTGTTCACACCTACGAAACAATTAACAAAAAAGTTAGGGAAAGGCCCTCCCAAATCGCAAATATTTATCTCAAACACAGACACAACCTTACAAGAAGAGGGATTGCACAGGGTTCCAAGGTGAAGACGCAGTTGAAGAAGAGCTGGTGGTGGGACCCTCAAAAGTGAGGCCGCTATCCCAAGCAGGAGTGCAAAAGGTTGAAGGGATGTCGGTTTCATTTGGATTCAACTGACCATACGCGAAACCGTTGCCTGTGAAGCCGACAGACACCCGTCCGAATGTGCTCATGTCAGCTGCCATTGCCTGCATCACGAAAGTAATACCGATTGGAAAGTCGACCAGTTTTCCCCATGTGTTGCCATTATCGAGAGAGCAGTAGATGTCTGGGTAGCTATTGATAGGATGGATGCATTTTTGCCTTGCGCATAGAGCGTATAGTTGCTTCCTGGCCGAGGGGCGCCCCAGGCATAATTCCACACAGAACGAAGACCTGGTAACTCTGTCCAACTCTCTCCAAAATCTGTCGACATCAACTTTATAGGGTCATGTTCACATACGGGAAATTGCACTGTGCGCAGAGTGACAGCTGTATTCGGCTGGTCAGGAGATCACAGCGGCTTCAAGAAACCAAAGAGGCTGAGACTGGGATTCCATATCGATGGGCCCTGCAATACTTACAAATGTTGGAGAAGACAATAACTCAGCTTGCCTGCCCAAAATGCCAATCACGTATTGAATGCAAAAATTGGAAAACGATGAATGGTACATTTCAGGTTCATATTCATTGTACGAGTTCGGACTGCAACTGGACAACTCTCCACCATAGTTCCCCTCCCATGCGTCTGTCTATCGGAGAACACAAATACCACTGAATGACTGTCTAAGGTTATGACCAGGCAGTCCAAACCCACCCAATCTCTTAGGCCATTGGGCTGCCCTTTTGGTGTTCTGGGTTAGGCGTTTGCACTTCTGCGATACCTACACCATACTCCATTCCTTCCAAGGCAGGACGAAGGAAAGACTCTATGCCTATCCTGCCGTTTCCTCGGCAGTCAACACCGCCAAGGCGAAGCTAGACGATGCTCGTGCTCTTCAGCAGAGAGTCGTCGCGTTGCCCACTACCCTCCGCCTCTACCAAAAAAAAGGACCCCCTCGTCGCCAAGCTCTCCGCCTACTACGCCTATCTCACCCGCCCTCTATTCTCCCTCACCGACCGCGCATTTGAACCCCTCCAGCAAGGCAAAAAGGAGTACCAGAACATCCGATCTTCCTCCTTCCAGGAGCTGGGTATCCGTTTCGCCAACAACGTACACAGCCTCACCACCTACTTTTACGACAACTATTGTCCCACCAACATCAACAAACTGAACAAACGCCTTCATGAACTCTTGAATCACCTTGCTGAATTGAACCCCTTGAAGACAAGGTAGGACGCGCCCTTTGGTGTTGCTGGGCGTGTTATCGGGTTGGCTAACTCCGCCTCTTTTGTAGTAGAAAGAAGCCCAAGCCACACCACAAAGTTTAAGATATGCGCCAAACCAATGGGAACTGAGTTTATACCTACATTCCCGTGGTGTTAAAAATAAACACCCCATGGTTCCCCCTTCATCTTGCTGCCTCATGTTGTTGGGGGGTTCCGTCCCGGATGGGAAGAATAATTGTTCGACCACTCGAACGCGGCGGTTTTTTTACTTTTCAAAGAAAATCAATTTCACAAGAAGAAGTGTTGTTGTTGTCCTTGCCACCATGGAAAGCAAGTGCAAAGGGACACCATGAAAAGCAAAGACCAAGACACCAAGCAAGCAATGTAAGCAAGTTGTGGATGAAAAAGAAAGGTGGGTCAAAATGAGAGTAATGACAAAATCTTAATTTTGTTAATTAGCTTCCCTTTATCACAAAAGTGTAAACACTTAGCCCAAAACACCAAAAAGGCAGCCACTTTGATTGAGTGGGTTTGGTTTGCTTGATTATAATCATAAATAGTTATTCTATAGTATTTGTGTTCTTTAATACTTTCCTTTAATAATTAGTATCTGTTACACTCTACAAGGAGGGGCTCTGTGGTCTCTCACAGAGCTAGTCTATTAATGTAACAATAACCTTCCAACTCCACTTTCAACATCTCATTGACTTCTTATTTGACAGTTATCTAACATCTAGATATCTCTATTTTAGGGTGCTACATTCACTCTCCCTTTCCCCTTCGGGGTTTTCACTTCTTCAAATTTGCTTTTCTTCGTTCTTTTCCTTCTTCGTGATGGAAGCGCTCGCGTTTCTCTCAACACTTCTTCTTCTTCCTCGGCCTTCTCTTTCGAGAGGCTCTCTTCACTTCTGCGTCTGAGTCTTCTAGGGCTTTTCTTCATACTCTTTTCTCGCCCTCTCTCAACACCATTACTGATCTGGATGTCAGTTTTCGATACGTCCATCATTCTTTCTACAAACATTGGCTTTCCATCTACTCTATTCATACCCTCCCGAGCCTTCGCGCTCTCTTCCCAGTCTTTCTTAGACTGGATCCTCGTTCCTTTTTCTCTTCTTATCTTCTCTTCTTCTCTGTGTATAAATATCTTTTCCAATCTTGTTCATTATTCTTTTTCTTCCCGTTTTCATTCTTTCTTCTCTCATGATTGGGTCTTCATCTGTTTCCCAATTCATTTCTCCTTCTTCTTCTTCTTTTGATTCCGTATCAATTAATAGCGAATCATACTCTTCTTCTTCCGGTACTTCGATATCATCTGATATGATTTCACCTTCGCGTATCCACGCTGGTTTCACTCTATCTATATTTACATTTCTTTTATCTTTTCCGTTCCTCACGTTCACTATTTTTATAGTGTTCTCTGTGACATCTGCCACTCTGTATGGGCTTTTCCATACTTTAGCCAATTTCTTTGGCTCTCCTTTTGTTCGTTCTGGTTTATCCAACCATACCAGGGTACCTATCTTTGGGACTTCCCCTTTCACTTTCTTGTCATATCTCTCTTTCATTCTTTCTTTCTGTTTCAAAGTTTCTTCTCTAACTCTTTTTCTCGCAGCCTTGAATCTTTGTGCTATTTCAGCCGTATATTGTTCTATTCCTTTATGTCCTTCCATCCATTTATTCATGAATAGATCGCTCGGTAACAATGGGTCTCTCCCGTATAATAGGAAGAATGGTGTCTCCTTCGTGGTTTCATGGACTGCCGTTCTATATGCAAATACAGCATACGGTAATTGCAAGTCCCATTCATCAATCTCTTTCACCAACTTCCCTATTATTCGTTTCAAGGTGCCAATCGTTCTTTCAGTTTGACCATCTGTTTGAGGATGATATGCAGTAGTGGGCGAATGCTTCATTTGCACCATCTCTGCTATTTCTCTATAAACTTTCGCCATAAACTGGCTTCCTCGGTCTGTTATCACCCTTTCTGGTACACCATGTCTGACTATTATCTCTCGTACCAATATCTTCGCTATTGTTTCTGCTTCCATATTCTTTATAGGGAAGGCTTCTACCCATTTCGTGTAATAGTCTGTCAGGACTAACACATGTTGGTTCCCTCTCGCTGTAGTTTTCAGCGCTTGGATTATATCCATCCCTACCAACTCAAAGGGTCTTGTCGCTGTTATGGGTTTGAGTTTCCCTTTCTTCTTTTCTTTCTTTCTGCTGTGTTCTTGACATTTTGCACAACTCTTTACCCATTTGATAATGTCTCTTCTCATTTTAGGCCACCAATAGCTCGACGCTATTCTTTCTGTGGTCTTGAATTGGCCCATATGTCCTGCCCATGGTTCTTCATGATGCATTCTCAGTATTTTCTCTCTATATTTGAGTGGTAATACCAACTGCATCCTCTTCTTACCATTCCTTCTCTTTTCTTTCTTTATGTGATACAGGACTTCATTCACCACTATCCAGTGTGTTTCATCAGTCATTGCGACTTCTCTACACCTACTTAGGGTATCATCTAAGAGTTGTTCTTCACTCATGGTTTCATCATCTACCAAGTACGGTCCTTTCTTCTTTGAGGCATAATTTAGTATGGCTCTCGCTTTCTTTCTCTGTCTTTCTCTCACAATTCCTTCTTTCATTCTCTTCTCTGTTTCTTCTTTTATCTCTTTTGTCTGTATTGCAGCTATTACTGCGTGTCTCCATTCCATATTGTCCATTCTAATGGCTCCTTCTTCTTTTCTCTCTATAGCTTCTTCAATTTCCTTCATCGTTTTCTTAGCTATAGGGGTGCGTGACAATGCGTCCGCTACCACGTTCTTTCTGCCAGGTAGGTATATCATCTCAAAATCATATTCTTGTAATTTCAAGATCATATTCGTTAACCTCCCTGTTATGTCTTTGTTCGTTTTTATTCCTGTTAGCGGGCTATGATCAGTGTACACTGTGAATGGTCTACCCCATAGGTAGGCTTTCCAGTATCTTATCCAGGTGTACACAGCTAACATCTCTCTCTCTGTTGTACTATATTTCTGTTCTGTAGGAGTCAACACTCTACTACCATACCATATAGGGTGTTCTTTCCCTTCTTCATCTCTTTGATACAGTACTCCTCCTATCGCGTACTTTGACGCGTCTGTTTGTATCTCAAAGGGTTTATCGAAATCAGGAAGCGTAAGAACAGGTTCATTCACCAATTCCTCCTTCAGTCTCTTTATCGCTTCTTTTGCCGCTTCTGGCATTTCCCATTCCTTTTGTCCTATCTTCTTCAATTTCATGAACTCTTCTTTCCGTTGTAGGTTTGTTAGTGGTCTTGCTATTTTCGCGAAGTTCTTAATGAATCTTCGGTAATAGCCTGCCAAACATACAAACGATCTTATCTCCCTTAACGTTTTAGGTAAAGGCATGTTCACAATCTTATTTATCGTGTTCTTCTCTGTTCTCAACATACCCCCACCTATTCGGTGTCCTAGGTATGTAACCTCTTCTCTCGCGATCTCGCATTTCTTCGATTTCGCGATTATTTCATATTGTCTCATTCTCTCCAACACTTCTCTTATATCCTTCTTGTGTTGTTCAAATGTTTCGCTGAATATTATCACGTCGTCTATGTAAACGATACATTTGCCCCATAATAGGCCGTTTAGCATCATTTCCATATTCTTCTGAAACGTGGGTGCTGCATTGGTTATACCCATAGGTAACACATTGTACTCCCACTTTCCTGACTTCACAGTGAACGCTGTCTTTTCTTTATCTTCTTCACTTAAAGGTATTTGCCAGTATCCCGTGGTCAAATCCAGTGTGGTTATGTATTTTGCCTTGACCAGTGTGTCAAATGCTTCTTCTATTCTAGGGATCGGGTAAGGCTCTCTTACAGTAACCTTATTCAGGTTTCTATAATCGATAACACACCGCCATTGCCCGTCCTTCTTCTTCACCAGTAAGATTGGTGAATTGTAAGGACTCCACGATCTCCTAACCACCCCCATTCTAACCATTCTGGCTATCTCTTCATTCAGAATGTCGTCCATCAGTTTCCCTTGCCGATGTTGAGGGGTGTATATTGGGTCCATCGTTTTCAATTTTATTTGATGCGGTATGTGCTTTGCCATTCCCGCTCTCTCTAATCCTTCCTTGAATCGGTCTTCATACTCTCTTATTAGGCATTTCGCCTCTTCTCTCTCTTTCTCGGAGACTTTGGACCCTCTTAGCATCCTTTCTATTTCTTCGTCTTTCAATCTGATCGAGGATTGTCCTTTTGGGAACTTGGCTGTAGCGCTATTTATATCTTCCGATTCTTTTATAGCCGCGCTTCGTTCCCTTTCTTCTTCTTTTCTCGACTGGACAAGGACTTCGACTTCCTTTCGGGCTAGAGGTTGTTCAGGGCTTAACGCCTCTCCTGGGGGCCTCGTCCCTGCCTCTTCGCCTTCCATTCCATCTGAACTTGAATGGCTCAGACTATATAAGAACGCCGAACATTCCATGGGTTGCGCCACACCCACTCCCTGTTCTTTGTTCCGGTTTCGTCTTATGCCTCCGTCTGCTTCATTAGGTAAGTAGTCCTTACTCTTATCTTCCTCATTCGATCCTAGCATATTTTCATCTAGGCAATCATCCTGAGTATTTTCAGAGATCGGGTCTTTCGACTGCCCTAATTCAGCATCCCCACCTGCTAATTTAGCTGGTGTTTTAAGGTAGCCACGCTTATCTCTCGCTTCTCTTCTCTTTTCTCTACCAGTCTTCGGTTTGGGAGATCGCGTCTCCTTGCGATCCTTTTCGACGGATCGTTCAAGTTCATATCCCCAATCTTGGATAGAAATAGATGCTATCGTTTCTGTTTCTTCTATCAAGGCTAATACCTCTCCTTTATTTATTCGTGTTGCCTCTTCATTCTTGTTCTCTATATCCAGGTATACATATTCTCTGTATCCTTTCTCATCTTTCACCACCTTAGTTTGGGCTAAGCCATTACTGACTTCCCATTCAGGTGTCTTTATTCCTGTGATTTCAGCTTCTCTATCTTTGGGTTCCTTCCTTCCACACGTTATTATCTCTCCTATTACCCATTGCGCTGAATGCTCTGGTAATATTGCTTTATCTATAGCCATTACAATAGCTATTCCTCTTTTCTTAATGTCACCCTTTGTTATATTAATGGGTATTCTCTCTCCTTCATATTTCCATACCTTCTCATTTTTTAATAGGAGATTACTGTTCTTCAGTATATCCATACCTATTATGAATGGTATCATAATATTCTCCGCTATCCAGGTATTCCAAAATACCGTTTTCTTTCCTATTTTCACAGCCACCTGGGCTCTTCCTATGAACTTCACACCGTTTCCAGTGACACCGTTCGTTTCTTTTGGGAACTGGGTTCGATCTATCTTGTCTTCTATTCCAAGATATCTTGCCCATTCGATAGCCATTACTGTCAGGTATGCTCCTGTATCAGTAAGACTCTTTGTCATCTTTCCTTCAATTTCTAGCAGTACTAATGCTCCGGTTTCTTCTTCCGTATCTCTTAGTACCGCTCCTTCTGTTCTTGTATCTTCTTCGATCTTTTTTATCAATTCCCTGCATTCTTTCATCGATTTACATTCTATATTTTGGTATCTAGGTATACCTTCTTCTTGGGTATCCTTCTCTCTTCTTTGTCTCTTTCGTCTTCTTTTATCTTTATTTTTCAATTTCTGTTGTTGTTTCAATTCTCTATCTCTTGCGTTATATCTTTTCTTTGGTTCATATATAGTTGAATTATCTTTTATTCTTTTCAACATCTTCTCAACAACAGGTCCCCTGTTAATTTCTCTCACACCGTTAGTGGGACAATCTACGGTGCTATCTCTTTTCCCTCCACTTCATGTGTGGGTACTTTCTCTTCCTTCTGTTCTTTGATCTTCTTCTTGTTTCTTCCTTCTTGATTCTCTTCATCACCAGCGTATCTCCTTTTCTTCTCTCTAGGCCTTTGCCTATCTCTACAGTCTCTCGCTAGGTGACCTATCTTTCCACAATTATAGCATTGGAATTTCCCACAATCCATTGCCTTGTGTCCTCTCTTCCCGCACTTAAAGCAGGTATCTTTCTCTCTCGTGTCTTTTCTTTCTTTCCAGGTATTCATAACCTCTCTCCTACCCTTCTGGTAGTTTCTATTCCATTTCAGTGGCTTCTTCTCTTTTTCGGCGTTCATCGCCTTCACGACCCTCATGATCGTTTCTTCCATCGTTTCTTCCTTCTTTGGTATCATAGGAGCTATCGCCTCCTTCTTCTTCTCTTTCGTGAACGCGGCTATCCTTCTCGCTTCTCTTTCTTTCATCTCCACCTTCGCGGTGAGTACCTTCCATTCTTTTTCTGCGACTCTTGCCGCTGTCTTCCTTGTTTCAGCGTTCGCTAGCCCTCTAATGAACGCTTGTTTCACTATCAAGTCTTTTGTCTTGATTCCGGCTTCTCTTGCCGTTCTTTCGATTCTTTCTTTCCAACTCTCTATCGTTTCTTTCTCCAGTTGTTTCATATCCATTAAGAGGTTGCAAACTTCTTACTGAACCGCTCCTTGGAGAAATCTCTTCTTCATGGCTTCGAGCAGCTGTTCTGCTTGGCCTTCTTCATTCTTTGCCATCCATTCGTTAAGCCATAGCATCGCTTCTCCTTGGAAGCTCTCCATCACATCGTTCAGGATGCCTTCGTTCTTCTCTCTTCTCTTGATCTTTCCTTCGATCTTCGCTATGAGCGCCTTCGTGGTGGTCTCGCTCTCGTTGCCAAAGTATGTCATCTTCAGCTTCATTCTTCTCGGTTGCTCTCTCATTAACCTCTCGAGTTCATCGTCATACGCCGTCATGTCGACTTCCTTCTCTGCTTCCTCTTCCTCTCCCCTCTTGATCAATTCCCTCTCTCCTTCTCCGCTATCCTCTATGTCGCTCATCGTTAGTGGTTCAGTATCCGTTTATCGTCGCCAAATGTTACACTCTACAAGGAGGGGCTCTGTGGTCTCTCACAGAGCTAGTCTATTAATGTAACAATAACCTTCCAACTCCACTTTCAACATCTCATTGACTTCTTATTTGACAGTTATCTAACATCTAGATATCTCTATTTTAGGGTGCTACATATCATATAAGATCTTAACTGTAAATTAAAAGTCATAACCTATATTTCCTTTCAATAATACTGGCCAACTATTAAGCATAGTAGTGAAAGCCTCTTGGATTTTATAATTATTTAATTAAGAGTACTTAGAGGATTAAGTAACTTAATAAAATGGAAATTTAGAAAAGTTGAAGTATTTTCTTTATAGTAAAATTAAGTCAAATAATTCTATTAGTATCCATCATATAGGAAGTGGGTATTTGAGAGCATTCCTTTGAAACCCAGAATTTGTATTTAATTTTGAGTTATATAATAGAGTTTATAACTGTCAAAGTGTTATATTTAGCAAATACATATAAATAAAGATACACAATAAATTTTGAGTTATACAATAGAGTTTGAGTTAACAAGTTGTGATATTAAGAGATATTGATAAATGGTGCGCGATTTTCGGTCCCGTACTCTTTGTTAGTGCGTTGAAATTGTTTGACCCCAGCTTAAAGATTCGTGGTCCTGCGGTGGTCAAACAAGCAAAATTTATTCGTGATCGAAAAGTACTTACCATATCAAAAAATATTTTTATTAGTTTTACTTTTAGTAAAAATCATATTAAAAAAATAATGACTTAAGTATATCATGCAAGCCCAATTGGATGATAAAAAGTGGTTAGTGAAGTTCTTGAAAGAATCAGGACTTCAAAGAGACTATCGTGAGGGAAACTTGCAATTATATCAAAGGTTACATAATTTATATCAAGATGCTCACTCTAAAGGATTTTGCCCAACAAAAAAATCTTTTACTGAGCAGGATCTAGAACAATACATAACAGGTTTCCTTGCCCTTGATCCTTTATTATTAGGTCGAGATTTGCAATTTGAGGCAAATACCTCAGATGAAACTATTTGTCAGTACACAAATTGTATACTAGACACATTAATTGCAGATATTATGGCAAAGTTCACATTTGTATTTCCAATAGGAGATTTGGAATTCACGAAGTCCATGTATGTACTTCCACGTGTACAACACATTGTAAACTTAGTTTTGGGTATTGTTGTTGAAAATCTACAATTTTACCTAAAATTTGAGTTTAACATTGTGATGATCAGTATTGATGATCCTCAAGACCAAAGAGTTAAGGTTTACTCCTTTCCGGAGGATCATTCTTTACTCATAAAAAACAAGAATTTCACTCTATTGTTTGAGAGTCTCAAAGGTATGTTTGATAAACTAGAACAACTGCCGGACGACACTAAATGGAGAGTACATGAAATTCAATCCATGACCTTAAAGATAACAAAAAGCTATTTTGGTGGTTGTGTCGGATACAAACTTTCTGAAAAGTCTCGTTGTTTAATTCAGCCAGACTCCGTTGACAATCTTTGCTTTTGGAGATGTTTGGCAATTTGCATATTTCGCGAAAAGATTCCCAATATTACTAAACGACATAGTAAAGAGCAAAGAGAGAAAGCTAAGGAGCTTCAAAGGCAGTATTATGATCAAATTGGACAACTAACTTATGAAGACATTGTAAGATTTGATCAAATTCCAAACATTGCAGAAGTGTTGCGTCTTAACTTACATATTTATACTCTTGATAAAGAAGATGGAAAGTTGAAAGCAAAATCATTGTGGCAATCTGAGCTTCATCAAAACCAGTTAATAATGTTGCATTATGATTCAATAAAAAATCACTTTATTGTCATCAATACACTTGTTGGTTATGGAGAAGTCATTTATTGTCCCAAATGTGGCAAAGTTTTTGACTATTCAAAAGCTACTAGATATCACAAACATGTTGCCAAACACCAACCTCCTATCAAACAATTAACTTTTAAGAAAAAACAAGTGATTCCAAAAGTACCATTGTTCGAGCAACTGTTTGGAATTCCTTTAGTGAGAGACTTGTACTTTGGGTTTGACTTTGAGGTATTACTTCTTCCTTCTCAATTTGCATTCGGATCTAATCAACAACTAGTTAACATACATCAACCTATTGCATTTGTCCTACATTGTTCTGATCCAAAATATCCACCAGTTCAATATTGCGGCATAAATGCTGCAAAAGTGTTTATACAACACCTTGATGACTTACACGACAAAGTTGTTGAAGATTTGCAACTGAAGTTCAAACACGCATACAAAACTCAAATTAATGACTTGTATAAAAAACTGTGTACTTGTGTGAACAAAAAACAACATCAACCGGGTTGTAAAGCTCAAGTGATAATGTGTAAACTCTACAAAGAGTACCTTCAGATTCCTATCATAGGTTTCAATTCAGGAAAATATGATATGACTTTTGTTATTTCACATATGTTGAAATATGACATAGCAAATCTTATAACTAAGTCAGGGTCATATATGAAGTTGATGTATGGATCTTGGTGCTTTCTTGATTGTAGAAACTACGTTCCACCTGGAATCAACTTGAGTAGATTTGCACACATGTGGGGAGTTTCTGATCAAAAAGAGATCATGTGTTATGACTGGTTAGATTCTATTGAAAAACTAGATTGTCCTCAACTGCCTCCTAGAGAGGCTTTTCACAACAAGCTCCACAATCAAGAATGTAATAAATCAGATTATCTTCAAGCTCAACAAAATTGGATCAAATGGAAGTGTTCATCTATAAAAGACTATATAATGAATTATTGCAGAATTGATGTTGAAATTATGATGATGGCCTTAAAAAACTACAGACAAGTCTATTTGGAAGAAAATAAAATTGAATTACTCAATCATGTTTCACTTCCTCAGACTGCTTATACTACATTTCTGAAATGTTATCATAGTGCAACTTTGTATCCACTATATACAATTACTGATTGTAACTCTTATTATATCATTAGCAATAGTATTTTTGGTGGAAACTGTCAAGTTTTTAACAAGCATGCAAAAATAGGAGAAAATAATGTAACTTATCTAATTGGCTTGGATGAAAACAATCTTTATGGTTGGGCAGGAAAGCGGTCTCTTCCTTATGGCAATAGCACATTTATTAATGACAAAATGTTGTGTAATGACTTGTGTACAAAGTTTAACAGAGTGTCCAGTGAACAAAGACAGTTACCTGTTTCTGAAAAATACTCTTCTAAGCTATTACATTCTGACGAAGTTGCTGATCCATATGAATTCACAGGCTTTATTCGATGTTCATTATACTTTACTAAAGAACAAAAAGAGAAGCTAAAACACTTTCCACCTATTCCAAATAAAATCAAAGTTGGAACAGGTAAAAAGAAACAAACTAAACTGGTTTACAGTCTCTTTGACATTGACGATTATTGCATCTTTAGTGAATTTCTGAAACAATTATTGGAAAATGATTGGTGCACTTTATACACAATCTATGAAGTAGTACAAATGTCAATAGGACCACTGATGAGAAGTTTTATTGATGTAAAAACTGCCAAACGTCAAGAAGCTGAGGATATTATAAGACAATATGAAAATGCCACTCCTGTGAATGACCGACAGGCCGATGAAATCAATGCCATATTGTCATCTGCAAGAGCAAAAAAAGATGTAGCAAAACTTGATAACAATAGTTGCTATGGAAAGACTATTCAGTCTGATGAACACTATGACACATCTTTGATTGTGAAAAATAAGACTCAATTCCTACAAAAAACCGTTGGTAAAGTAATTGCTGACTTCAATGCGTTATCTCCACCAGCTGCTGATAACAGTCATCATGGGTCTGTTGAAGTGAAACTAAAAAAGACCAAGGTTGAAATAAGGAGCCCTAAATACTTAGGGGCCGCCATTCTTGCTTACAGTAAGATGTTAATGTTGGACTTCGTTTACAATTGTTTAGCGGTAACATTTCAGCCAGAAGAGTATGACATTCTCTACACAGACACAGACAGTGTGTATATTGCTATCAAAAAGCCATCAGTGACCGATTTTGGAAGTTTCTTGAATCAATTCAGTCCTGAATTGCAAGAGTTGCACTTTGCAAAGCCAAATGACATCACTCCGGGAAAGATGAAACTGGAAAAAGAACTCAGCGAGGTCATCTTCCTGAAACCAAAACTCTACTCATATTTGGATGCAAAACACAAGCAGACAATCAAAACCAAGGGAGTACGGATTGATCAGAATCGAGAGGCACTGATATTTGATAATTACAAGAAGGCTCTACTTGAAAACGCCAAAACTAATGTCACCAACCGTATCTTCCTCAAACAAAATCGTACATTTATGTACACTGTCGACCAAAGCAAGGTTGGTCTATCTAATGATGATGACAAACGAGAATGGTATGGGATTCACGAAAGTCTTCCTCATGGTTATGACCACCCCATCTTTACTGAAGAAGCGGTGCTGGAAAAGATTATAAAAAATTGTGCAAGCCGGGTGGACGTCACTCAGGAACGATTCCTTCAGCTACTTGGATGTAGTGTGGATCAATTCAAGACGCAACTATTGAGCGAACTGCCAACTTATTGCTCTTTCATCAACTACGGAACTAAATGGAACATCGACCACAAACAGCCTGTTTCTGCATTTCCGGAAAAGACAGGAGAAGCCCTGATTGCACTCTGTTACCACACAAACCTACAGCCGATGACAATTCAAGCTAATAGCTCCAAAGGTGGACAGAAGAGAATGCAAGCAAGAAAAGCAGGGGGAGCGCAGTAAGACTGATCTGCAGCCTAGGAGGCGGTGGCATTGTGATTGCTTATATTTTTTGGCTTTTGGTTCGCTTTGCGAAACAGACAACAAAAACATCACCAGCCTCGCGAATTCAATTTTATTTACGCGTACGTCTAAAGGACCTACAGAAGCATATTGTCCTCGAGGTATCTCAATGGCGCGCATCTACCAGCACGAAGCTGTCTACGTTCCTCCGCTAGCCTCGCTTGTTCTATCCTAAGCTGGTGATCACGTTGGCGAAAGTACTCTTCAGCAGCAGCCACCTGGCGCGCATCGTCTAAAATGGCTTGATAAACCATCTGCATAAAAAGATTATTCAAAGGTCTGTGAGTTAAAACTTACGTTCTTCTTTGATAGTTCAGCGATGTCACGATACAACTCTTGGAGCGCCATCAACTTGTTACGTATATCCCCAGGTAACTTGTTGAGTTGTTTGCGGATGTACGAATCTCCCTTGCTGAAATAGTGAGTCAGTATTTTTATCAAGTAATAGAAGCAAGTTGTTACCGCATATTTTTCAGTTGTGCGCGGGCATCCTCACAATCTTGTTCAAATTGCTCGGAGGCGATATATAAATCAGCCTGAGTCTTCGGATTGAACTGTGCCTGCAGTTGTTCCATGTGGATAGCTGCCTCAGTGTCCTCTCGTTGCTTCAAGTCGCTAAATTCACTTGCCATTTGAATGAATTTTGCCTCCATCTCCGCACAGTTGGGGCACCTTTGCCTAAGAGCCAGTTCTTCAGATCTAGGAAGCGGCGATTCGGATGAAGAACGGACTGTGGTGTTGTGTGTTGTTGGCGGTAAACAGGGAGAGCGCAATCTGCGCTTCAAATCCTCATAATGTGCATTCAGCTCTTCGGTGCTGAGCGCGAATGCAATCGCCAATTCCTCCTTTGGATGGACCAGTACATCGCAACGACTCTCCAACCCTTGAATCTCCTCGAGGAGTTGCTCCAATCTCGCTATTCCTTCGTCGTGAGCAGTGGAGGGCTCTCTCATCCGGGTGATGAAGGTCATCAGCCATTCGCGCGATCTTTCCCCCGCCTTTTGGATGAAAGCCTGTCTCTCTCCATCGGAGGGGGTTCGGGCCACACGCCAGTAAAACACGTTTGCTGCCTCTTCAGTCAACTGTTCAAGCGAAAAGTTCGCTACTGCAGGTACGAGCGCCATGTGTCTTGTTTGTGTCGGGGGCGATAAAAAAAAAAATGACAAAGGATTTGCAAACTCACGGTGTGCTGTTTGCAGTGAAATGCGAATTCTGTTAGGCCTTTCTGACTTTCCTTGCTTTCTTTCTTCGTGTTGATATAAGATAAAACTGCAGGAAATGTCCTTGCATGTACGGAAGAACTAAGGAGCCGAAGCTGCGCTCAGCGACAGTTTTTATTCTCCTGGCGCGGCTCTTTCCCGCCGTTGCAAAAATTTAAAAATAAAATTCGCGTTTGTGTCTGCAGTCTAAGTTTCCTCTCCCTGAGTTTTTTAAGCATTCGCTCAGCTCAAACATTTTCTCTCACCATCTCGACAGCTACAACATGGGTCTCCGTTCATGGTTGACGTTGTAGATTCGAAAGAGGATGTCAAAACGATGACAGATTGGGTGCTTGCCGCCGCGCAGAGAGGATATCCCTGCTGGCTGTCCTATGTGCAGCATCTCAACGCCGCCATGGTATCTCTCAATTACCATAACAAGTTTCTTGTTGCTGGGCGTCAGATGGTTCGTCGATCAAGGACTTTATGGAAGAGAGACTCCCCGACGATGGCAGCAGCGACGGAACTGCTGGATGAGTTCCTAGATAGTGAAAAATGCCCAAGTGTCAACACCAAAAGACAGAACCAGCTGGGGCTATTCTTGACTGCCGAGGAATTGGGTGAAAGTTCCTGCATCTACTCCCGATCTCTCTGATGAAGATTACTAGCTGGTATGACTCTTTTCTTCTTCAAAAAAAAACAGTCAATCTAAATTCATCCTTTTTTTTTTTAGCACCGAATTCATGACGCGGTCTTTTTTTTTTTTTTGCTCCCTGTGGAAGAGATGTGACATCGCGGACGGAATCCTCTTGTCTGCAGTACTCTCTTGCGTAGAAAAGGAGTTCCTTGCTCCTTCAAGCGCGCTCTCCTTGTATCGCTCCAAAGTTACGCACTTCCTGTAAAAGCTTTGGTGGTAGCTGTGTGGTCTTTGCTTGTGTCTCCTTTGGTCTCATTCTTTGTATCATCACCTGTGTCTTCGAGAGCTCTTGTCGCAGGTCTCGCAACTGTCTTTCATAGTTATCAACTACTTCATTATTTAGCTCATTCAATTTTTTTGCTCCTTCTATCAAACCATCTTTATCTTTGTTCAGCTTGATTATCTCCGCTTCGAGTTTTTCTACTAACTCATCCTTTTTTTCCACAACACACTCTACAGGTTTCGGCTGCTGTTCTTGGTTTTGTACATGATTGATGCTTATTCGGAGCTTCTTTCGCTTGTACGTCTCTAACTCCTTTTCAAACAAATCTTGCAGTTCCCAACATTCTTCGTTTAGTTGACAGGTTCGGCCTCGAATCTTTGTGCTCTCGATGCGCTTTTTGAGAAGTTTTACTATGGAAGAAGGTAATTGTTTTACGATTTCATCATACTTTGGGCTCCACCAATTCATATTTTCTTTCTATATACTATAGGTAAAAAGATAATCTAAAATAGAAATAAAAATAGAAATATATTTACGAAAATTGGCCAGGTGAGGGGTGAAAAAAGAAAATATTTTCTGATTTTGCTCATTTTACTCTTCTTTTTCTTCTTCTTCCTCAATGAAGCCGAGGACTCGCTGGCGCATGTGCTCTCGGGCATCAAGATCACGTTCCCGTCGCATGGCCTTCTTTATCGCGTCAAGGTATTGGCCCTCCGCTTTGATCTCGCGCAGGTAATCATCAAAATTGTCTGGATGCCGCTCAATGTATTGGCGGATACCCTTTGGTAGATAGCTAATCTTTGTATTCTCAGAGAGTTTGAGTACTTCGGCTCGTCGGGTGTTACCTACCGCCAATTCATTTTGGTACTGGCGTTCACGCAAGGCGTTTCCAGGTACAATTGAGTACCGCTCGTATTGTTTGGTTGGGTCATTGTATTCATCCAGGCACTCTTCATAGATCTCAGGCGATGTTCGGGTAGCAATGCACCCTACATATTTGCGCCGGGCAGTTTTCATCATCTTCGACATTTGCCGCTGACGTGTCTGCTTCGCGATGCCCTCTTCACTATTCTGTAGGCGCAAGCGTTCTGTGTACTTGTCATACAAACGCCCGGCAACGGCTGACCTACGGAAGCGCTCAAGGAAGTCATTATGTTCAAGTATGTACTTTTTCATGTCAGAAAGCTTGAACTTACCATCATTTTCCACCTTTAGCTGATGTTCGATCTCACGAAAACCAGTCAGTTCCAAGAAATCCATCAGATCATCCTTTTTCGCCAGCGACATCAATTTGGATACTGGAATCTCTTGTGGACCGAGGATTCGCCGTTCGCGTACATTAACTTGGGGTAATGAGGCTTCTGTTCTTTGCATTTTTTCCGTATACTATGCTGATGAGAAAAATCCTCTTTTCATAATTCATAGACTCGCTGCAGCTGGTGGTGATAGTATTTTCGTAGAGGACTCAAGCCGTCACTGTCCTTTACACGGTATTTTATTATATATCCATCGTGAAAGACATCGCTAATGAAGAAGATCTCTGTTGTCCATTTAGGGTTGCGTATCTTATGAAAGACCTTGTAGGCATGGAATTGTTCTTGTCGGGTCATGCTTGGATCAAGGTAAGCTACCACACGGACAGCATTTCCGATTTCAAAGGGCTCAATCTGGTTTCGCGCAGGGGCATTGACTTGTTCATCAATTCGCCTCAGGCGCTGATGGATTTGCTGCCGAGTCACTTGACACTCCTTCTGCGCATTATCACAGAAATGTACGTATGAAGGCTGCTCTTGTATTGTTGAATGACGTGTTTTGTTGTAGTTCTGTAGGAGGAGGTCAAGGACATCAATGTAGCGAGTACGATGGTTGATTGTCATGTACGCAAAAATCCTGCTTTTAATCGTCTTGTTGAAGCGCTCAATTATCCCTAATGGTGTGTAGGGATATGAGGTAAGGTGGTGAACACCAAAGCTGTCTGTAATTTGCCTCACCTTCTTATTCAGGAACTCCTTACCGTTGTCACTGAGAAGGACCAGCGGCTTCATATTTTGTTCAAATAGAGCAAGCAAGACCAGCGCTACCTGCTCACCCTTCTTGTTTGGGAGAGGGAATACAAATGCGTACTTGCTAAAGACATCGACTATTGTCAACAGGTATTGTACACCATCGTTGTCACTTGAATACGGTCTCATGTCGATCAGGTCCATCTGCCACTTCAGGTTTCGGTCGGCGACTACAGTGCGCTTCTGCTGTTGTAACTGACGTCGCACTGGCTGTTGCTGTTGGTAGGCAGGTTGAGACAGCAGGAATTGGCGGACATCCTCTCTGGTGATGACAAAGTTGAGGCGATTGTTTTTGATCGCCGACTGATAAAGCCCCTCGATGCTGTTAGCGGAAGTGAGGGGGTCTCGGTACAGGGACAATAAAAATTCAGAGAGCGTGTTTGGCCGCTTGGACTGTGAGGAAAGAGGGTTCTCGCTTGTACGCTTGAGACGAGACTCCATTTATTATGTTATGTAAAAGAAAAAGACTGATCTGGCCTCAATATTTGCATTGCCTTGGCTTGTAGGGCTGGCTTTATTCAAGTTTTATAATAACACAGTCACTATAGTCCGCAGAGGGTTGTTGCGACAGAAAACGGCAAGATTTCATGTAGAGCTGAAAGGAAATACCGTATAGTTTCAATATCTTCTTTTTGTTAAGATGCACCTTATCGATTTCCCCTTTTCCTACGACCTCGAGAACAAGGTGATTGAGGAGCATCTCATTCTGCCGAAAATATGCGTCCCATTTGACGATGAACGTATTGAACTGGGGAACGTCGTCGTTGCAACACTTAATTGTTGCATTCCCACTAATCTTGAAAGTGTTCAAGAAATCGTTACAGTAGTCACGATGCATCTGTGTTATCACAGTCGTATAATCAATGGTGGGGAGAGAACTGGAAGGTTGGCTCGCTTGCATCCAAGTTTCGGTAAGACAGACGGCAGTGTGTTGTCAGAAGTTGGCAAAAACAAGACAAAACTATTCTCGAAGTTGCCACTGAGAATGGCGGGAAAAGTGCTCCCCAACTGTTTCCATGGAAGGTGCTTTGAAATTGCATTAATTAAACTCTGCTTATCCAAAATCCCCGTAAACTTTGCCAGGGACCGAGCCTGCACGTATCTTGTCTTGCTCAAGGGCCATTAAGGACGGGGGTTAAGTTAAAGGATGTGAAAACGCGGCAACGGCCAGCTCATGTGCGGACGAAGAAATACGAATACCAGTATCTCGCTTATGTAGAAAGTATAATAATTCAAACAATAAGAGATGCCACTACCTAACAATGCTACGTTGATAAAGCTAACCGATGTAACTGGGGACTAACCTTGCGTTGTGGGCACAATAAACTTTTCCTTGCGAAATTGTAAACCTCTCCATTCATGCAAGGAGGAAGCGAGATAGAAGATAATTTGCAGCACTGAGTATTTTGTAGTGTTCTGGTGAAGAAAAAAGGCTCTCGCTAGAGTGTTTAAAAGTCTCCATTTATTATGTTATGCGCAAAGAGAAAAGACACAACAAAACTAGAGAGCGCTGCTCCGGTATTTGCGCTGCCTGTCGTTGTCGTAGTGGTTGTAGTTGTGGGTGAACCGCTTCCTGTTGACAAGGTAGTTGTTGGTGGCAGCGTAGTAGTTGTCGTGACTAAAAAAAGTGTGAGAGTGGTAATACAAGGGAAGCAAGAGGCATACCTTGGTAGTTCATCATAAGGTTAAACGTAAGAGAACATGACTCAATAGTATTTTCGCAAGTCGTTACCATGTAATATGTGTCAGCTGTAGGCCAAGTATATGATCCTCCTAAGACTGTCCAGTCGGTAGTGTGTAGGGTATTCGCATCGCTATTCAATGCAATGGCGCTGTGCCCGGAACTATAGGCGCTGTAGTTTCCACTGTTGAAGAGGTAGACGTAGAACTTGTCGCCGTTGGGATCTTGAACCATCGGCTGAGAATACAGCGTGACGAGTTCTTCACCTGCGAGCGTCGGACAGCTAAACGTCACGACTTGACCTGGGGCGAAAGTATCGATATTGTTGTCCACTGAACATTGATAGGCTGCTGAAGTGACAGCGAGGGCAAGAAGAAAGAGTAGTTTGAGCATGTCGTGTGTTGTTTTAAAATAATGACTGTGAAAAAAAAGCAAAACTACCGTTAATTATCGAGACTGCATTCTAGGCCAGCAAAATTTAATCTCATATCTGATTTGATGCTCACGCTTGAAGTATGCATCAGAGGCGGAGTTAGATTAAAATAATGGAACAATTTAGTATTTACCGTATAATGTTGGAGTCGCTTATGGAAGCCTTGGGAATAGATATACTTCACCAGTTTCAAAATTTTTACGGTTTGGCGTTCCCTTCTGCTTCCTTCGTAAACAAAATGTTTTTTCCTCTAAGACAAAACAGCACTTCGACTTGCGCGAGAGCGAAAAGAACGTGACGTTGTAGTGTTTATTATGGAGGCAAAAGACTTGTTATAAAATGATCATTTAACATGTTTCTGGTTCAAAATGATTGTCTTCATGACTATCATCACTATATCTGCATCTGATAGCACAGTGACAGTACTTAGAGTGCGTAGGTACCTTCCGAGTGGCAAAAATGCCAATGAATTATGATAGCCCTCTTGTCTACCTCGTTCGCGAGTGAACTTGTATTGAATACCTGCCAGCGACTTTATTTGCTTGTTGATTCAATCAGCGCAGTTGTTGTCAGATCCACATCAACCTGATCGTATAAGCCTACTCCCTCAACAGCCTCCATCAAATAGTACTCTGTACCAACTGCGGTACTTGCTACTTTGTTACTCGAAGCGTTGTTTGAACATCAAATTACCTCATTATCAGGAATGCTTTCTGCCCCAGCAAAATTTAATCTCGCTTCTGATTCGATTGTGAAGCGCGCAGTATTATCCAGCGGTAGTTGTACCGTTACTTTTCTTTCCTTACTATTCTCATACGGAATTCTTGATTATGGCAAACCACCATGGTGCGCTTTTCTTTTACTTTCTTCTCCCCCCCTCCTTTCCCCTTTTTTTTCACTTTACTAATCATTGTTTACATAGACAGTGAAAAAATACCAGATTACGAAGATATCGAGGAAGACGATCCATTACCTACGGATAGATGTATGTTTGGTGGATAAGAAATGAGTGTCGGAGAAGTTGAAACAATATTACAAGAAATGCGATCAGAAGCAGCTGCACAAGATGAATTGGAAGAAACTCATTGTTTAAAATATGGTTCTTAATGTACATTCCAAATTGTAGTTTAGTAAATTGGTTTGAATTCTATTGTCTCTTTAGTTTAAACCAGCTTTACAAAGTGTTATAACTTAAAATAATGTATTTATCTCTTATTATATGTATTTATACAAATATCATTTTTACATTATTTAAACAACCTCTTAGAATTCAAAATTAAATACAAATTCTGGGTTTCAAAAGAATGCTCTCAAATACCCACTTTCTATATGATG
>Ga0209915_1001638_pt1 | contig 30078 bp, 32 predicted proteins | sample ThiBiot_750_plan_FD_183952 | JGI IMG/M metagenome (GOLD analysis project Ga0209915, IMG submission 183952) | Wastewater bioreactor microbial communities from Cape Town, South Africa - Thiocy_cont_750_plan (SPAdes) | ecosystem: Engineered > Bioreactor > Thiocyanate-remediating > Anaerobic-Aerobic... | reverse complement strand
CCTCAAGCTTCAATGCACTCTCGCGATCAAGAGGCTCTGTCGGGAAGATTTGGTCCTCACTCTCGGCAAGCGAGCGGAGCTCAAAGTAATACTTGGCGTAACTATACCTCACACGTGGAGATTCGCACATTTTCAACGTCCAAGTGAATATCAGTTACAGCTGCGACGAAGCGCAGCCACAACAATACGGCTTATCCTTCTGTACATACACGCTTGATTTCAAACTCACGTTGTACTGCAACAAAGTCAAGAGCTTACGCTCGAGTCGACCAAGATCGAGGCTCGTCATCGACGGGAAGACCGACTGCCAGTCAGCGTTCCATACTTCCTCGTCCTCCCAAACTGGTACATGTATGTAAGTACAACGGCACCCACATTGCTTCTCTCTTGGAGGACGTACCCTTGGTGGCAAGGAGCAACGTAGACAATACGATACGACGCCAGTTCGACGCATGCAGCGTCAAGCCCGAGGTCTCAATGATGCGGTCGATATACGCCTAGCAGAGCCAACCAAGCAACGAGGAGTCAGGTCTCGTAACAATCCCACCGAGCAATCTCGTTCGTTTCGAACTCGCAACGTACCAGCATCAAGATACCACTCTCAGCGCTCAGCTAGTAGATGGCAATTGCGTTACCCAACCGCCATACGGATTGAAGATGACGGCCGCACAGCAAGCGATATACGACAGGCTCACATGTGAGCGACCGAGCAGCAGAGATAGAACGCTCGGCCACGATAGAGATGCACACGTACCTGCTCGGTGTTGAACATGACCGCAAGGAACAAGAACACCGTGTTCAAGTCGGGCGGCACACTAAAGTCGATGCCTTCATCCTCCTGGAATGTGAGGGATCAAGAGCGTCGTTGGTCCATCGATGAGCGTGTACGCGTGAGGTACGGGTGTGGCGTCAGTATCTCATCGAAGGCGGCATGGTCGTCGTCGTCATCGTCGTGCTCGTACCGAGAACGGGTGAACGCGCTCATCAAAAATCTCGACGAACGTAGGCTCAGGGTGCTCGTGGCCACGCTCGATACACGTAACAAGCGCCGTCGCAATGCTTCATCCCACCATCGCGCATACACGCACACGACAACCAACGCGATATCGCAAGCGAGGGCGCGTGTGACACGAGCGAGATTACAGAGGCACAAACAGAGAGAATACAAGGAACGTCAGCACTCGCAGACGTAGCGAGCCCGCCGTGCCTCGTTGACACGTACCACCGCACGAGAGTGGTCATGTTCGGCCGCGTCACCGTGTCTCGAATGAACAACGTCGAGGTCGAGTTACGAGCGCGAGCTCGAGCCTCTTGCTGCAACTGCACCAACCTCGAGGCGCCGGCGGCACTCGAAGGCGTGGGCGCAGGCTTTCGCTTGGCCGACGAGAGCACAGGCGAGTCCATCTGGGCGGGTGGTGTTGTATGGATAGATGCTAGCAGAACCGATGGCCGTGTGCTCGACTCTCGCGATCAACCACAAGTGTACACCCTTTGTACGATGAGATGCGCGCGTGTGTTGTGTGTGTGGTACGACTGAGCGAAGATGGCGAGAGATACAAGATAAGGGGCGGAAAGGCTTTATTCGGAGTATCGAGATATCGAGATATTGCGATGTATTCCCGACTGAGATTTTCGCGATATCGGGATATTGCGATATTTCATTCATTCATTCGATCGCTGTCCTTCTGCTTGCTGCATCTCTCTATCAATCAATCAATCAATCAATCAATCAATCGATTGTGATCGTGTGTGGACGGCCTCTCCCCTCGTGTGGAGGGAGAGACAAGGAACAAATCGAGACGTCACCACGAGAGGATGCAACGTGCAACCAAAGCGAGTGGCAGCGGCAGCAGTAGCAGCAGTAGCAGTGCCTTCGATGGCGATGAGGTGTCGGTAGCGATGGGCGCTGGAGCATGGCCAACGCCACCGGCAGCTCCAATCTCGTTCACGGGCGATTGTAATCGAATCTGGAGACGACATTGGTGGCGTATTGCGTTCGTGTTGATGTCGATCGTGTTCTTATGGGCGTTGCTCGCAACCTCGCGTATTCAGGTTTGTTTGCTCGCTCGCGTGCCTCTCTTCGTGTGACGCACAACTGATCGATGATGCTCGATGATGATGATCGATGATGATGCCATATCGATCCACATCGATATATGCGCCCATTGGTCGATGTAGCGATGTAACAAGATGTTGGTTGCCACCGAGGATCAAGTACAACAGCTTCAACGTCTCGCTAGCGTGCTCGAGCACAAGGTTCAATACATGCGACAACACTACGGCATCACTCGCGTGGCTCGCGATGCTGGCTCCTCTGCCAACTCGACCTCGATCTCCAACAAGGATCTCGACGTCGCACTCGAAGACCTCTTTGGAGACACGACTGCCATCAATTTCATCGAACCTTTGGGTCCGAAACCTGCTGTAACACAGACTCAGAGTGCAGTCGGTGGCACTCCCACCAACACGAACGCGAACACGATTAACAACATCAACCAACGACCTGCCACGAACGCTGCTCGTTCGCCAATACCTCCTGTACAACCGGTCAACGTGCAACAACGCGATACGGCTGCCACTCTGCAGGCCGAGTTCTCTGCTGCTGAAGCCAGTCGTACCAAGGCCATGCACCAACTCGAACAACAGCTCAAGACCATCACCATGTCGTGTGCACAAACCAAGGCCTCGCTGGAACGCGAGAACGAGGAGCTCACTGCCCGGCTCGCGATACAACTCAACGCCAAGCTTCGCGACGAACACGCATGCACTCCCGTGCTGAGCAAGCAGACCAACAAGGCTCCGACAACGCGTGTATTGAACCGCGACGGTCTCGTCACTGCCTCCACGACAACGCTATCAGCACCCAAGCGTAAACCACCAGCTGACGCTCCATGCCTCCCTCGTACTCCATCTCTTGAGACCTTTGGATATATCGATGGTAAGGGTGCTTGTGACGAAGTGGCACATTGCGTACACTGTGTGCTCATTTGTGTGCATGGGATTGATTCATGCTAGATTCTCGTTCGTATGTGCTGGTGCTTGGATCGGGTGGTGCTATTGGCCAATCACTCGTGCGATTGCTGGAATGGCACGGCTACAACGTGCTGCAGATCAAGTCTCGATATCATTGGGATCTCCGGAATGAGGATTCATTGTCCATCTTCAAGTATGCTGCTTGTTGTTGTTGTTGTGACCACGACAAGTATGAGCTGCTAACTATAACCAATGGCTGTACTATCCCATGTGACAGTAAGGTCAAGATCGCCTTTGCATGGCTCTTAGCAGGAGATACGCAGAACCTATCAAAGCTCTCGACCTTCACTGAGCAATATACACGCTCACTCCACGAGAACCAGATCCAACTCAACAATGGCGCCATCCTCTCGCACACCATTCCATGGTTGCATGTATGTACCCCGATACCTGATGCTAAGTGTGCTCCCTCTCACAGTCATTCATCCATCTTCTCAGGGTCGCCGTATTCCGGTTGTAATCACCCATCACATCAACACCATCAACTCCCCCATCGCAGTACATGATTCAGTATGTCGTTCGCTGCGGTGGCTCGATTCCTTGGTTGGATGTTGTCGTATTGATTGCGCAAGTACTGGCTCTAGCGTCTGGAACAAGTCGAACGGTGGAGCCTTGAACCAGATGCACAGATCAAGGTTGTGCGACTTTGGAACGCCATCGGTCGTGATCATCCAAGCAAGATGTCTCCAATCACGGCTGCCATGTGGAGTTGTCTGCACACGCAGCAAGCCGACTTGACCATATCACGATCTGCCGATGAAGCTCTTTGGGTACGCACATCTATTGCTTGGCCGATGGACGTGAGAATTCTCTCAACTGATCAACCAAACTTCAACGATTTGGTTGTCGTTGCAGTTTACGAGTGCCGAAGATGCTGCTGTACAACTGGTTGAACTCTATGAACGGTGGGACTACATCTCCGACAAGCTCATCGACATTGCAGCGTCCACTCCGGTCACTGAGACCTCAATGCAAGTAGCTCGAATCTTCTCTCAGTTATCAAGTACTTGTCAGCTTCATATCGTGGTATGGCGTCACCTCAACAATCTAACAACACCACGCCCAGCCCATTCATTCTCTCATTCTCGCTCTTTGTTTGTTTGTATGACTGGCTGCATGGCTGGCTGACTGGCTGACTACCGGAACAGAATGACCAATCGCCAGTACAACCCGATGTCTCGAGTACCTCTCGTGTATCCAAGAGTAAGATCCTGTCAGCTACTCACCCGGGAGATGGTGGAGCCTTGTTTCTTGGCCTCGAACGCCCATCGAGTCGATCGTTCGACACTATTCTTGCACGAGTATTCAATCACTATCAAGATCGAGTCCACACACAACGGCCAGCATGCAAGCCATACGTGTCGGTGATCTTTGCGGCCCGTAGTGACGATTATGGCCAAGGATTCATTGGACGCGCTCAGAACTTTATCGATTCATTTGCGTTCGAGTCCCACAAGTACGGATTGTGCGCCGAGATTGTGATTGCCGACTGGGAGAGCCAGGTGCCCGGACAGTTGTACGAACGCATCGTCTGGCCGTCTACGTTGCTCGGTGGTGGTCGCGTCATCACCGTGCCCGAGGGAACGGCCGTGGCGTCGCAAGTACTCTCACCCGAGCGCCTCGAGCGCTATCTCCCGTCGGCCGAACTTCGCGACCGTGTACTCGAGTTTGGCGAGCTTCCCATGTACGAGTATCTCGCCAAGAACGTCGGAGCGCGACGAGCACGAGCACCATGGCTCTTGATCTGCAACCCCGATTCGGTCATCTCGAGCGAGATTGTCGAGTTCATCTCGCGCCAACAGCTCGAGCCGACACATTTCTACCGCGCCTACCGTGTGGCGGGACGCGAGCTCAAGCCTCGCTCAGTACCGCCGTCGGAAATCCTTGCAGAAGTCGCATCGACGCTTCCGGTATTCGTCGGTGGCACCACGTTCTTGACAGACACGTCGCAAGCGTACATTCACGAGAGTGGCGACTTTTTGCTCGTGTCCCGCGAGGACTTTGAAGCGGTCGGTGGCTGCCCCGAGGCACCTTTCAACACGCACCTCGACTCAATGACCATGCTCAAGCTCGCGTCACTCAGGCGCGGTGTCTTCCAAAGCATACTGGCGTATCCGATCTACCATCAGCCTCATGTCGCTACTGCTGGTAGCCGACCAGCACCATCGCTCGACACCATCATGCAATGGGGAAGAGAGATGATGTGCTACGGTCCTGAATCGTTCATCGATTCTGACTGGGGTCTGGCGAGTACGACACTTGCCGAACAACAATTTTTGCCCGATGAACAACAACAACGCTAGCTTGCTAGCTAGCCACCACTTGTAGATATGAGAGAGAGAGAGAGAGAGAGAGAGAGAGAGAGAGAGAGAGATTGTAGCCACCTCCAATAATGTATGTACAACACAAATGAGACAAGAGCTTTATACTTGAGATAGATAGTGATTGAGAGAACACAATGACAGATAGGTTGGTTGGTTGGTTGGTTAGTCACTCCTACCTCCGAACAAGGCAAGCACGTAGGTAAAGAGCCCGATAATGTCAAGGTAGAGAGCGGCAGCCGCAATCAGGTGCTCGTCAGTCTCATAGTCGTTGCAGATGCACGACATATCATACAGCAGGAATCCGACGAACAGCACTACACCCAAGAAGCATAGCACTTGTCGCAGCCATCGGAAGTGCGAAGGAGCCAACCATAGAACCAAGAACGATGACAACCAGAACAAGAGTAGCAAGACTGAGCCAACCAAGAGAACTGGAATGGATGGTTTGTAGGTTAGTGTCATATGTGAGTGAGCGAGTGAGCCGAGCGTATGAGTGAGAGTACGTACTCATTCCGAGCCATCGGAAGTTTGCTCGTGTGATGATACAATAACCACAGCACACGACTACGATGACGGTTGTTACGCCGAATGCTTGAACGATCTCGATCAGATCAAAGAAGCATGCAAACATGGCAGTCAACACGCCTAAGGTACACATAAGAGACATCAATCATCACGTGAATACTTGAATGAATCAATCGATGAAATAATCAATCGATGAATCAATCGATGAATGCATACCACTAGAAAGAGTAAATAAGGCCAAGACGATCGGGCCGACGACCTTGTTCTTGCGTACGCAATACAAGGCAATCAAGAAGACGAACTCCGAGACGACCGACGCGATCCAGATCGGAAGCGACCATGCCACGACGAAGTATCGAACGCCCGGCGGGAAGTAGAAGACGCACGTGATGGCGACCACGAGCAACAGCTGAGCGCACACGATCGAGAGTACGTTTCGAACAAAGATCGATCGCTCGAGATCAAGGTCGCCCGGTCCACCGCAGCAGAGCTTGCCGCGAGCGAGACCGTCCTCCTCGTCGGTGCCTCGGAGATAGTGATCGTCCTCGGGCGCTGGAACGTAGTTGGTTTGAGAGTAGGCGTTGTTGTACGGCGAGCTACTGGTGCTCGCGCTCGAGCCATACGTCGAGCCATAACTCGGACCACCTTGTGAGCTCCACGTTGAGCCGGGCGGCTTGTTGGAGTACGGCAGCGAAGGCTCGTGGGCGTACGCGCTGCCATACGGTAGCGACATGGTAGGTGGCTGCATGGGGGGCGCGCCGCCATAGCCGCCGCTGTAGGCACTGGGTGGATTGGTGTACGGTGGGAAGGAGATATTGCCACCGCCACTGCCAGCGCCATTGCTACTGCCGGGACCACCGCTGTAGGGTGGAGGCGGAGCATTGTAATAGGCAGCTGGGTTGTAGGCAGGCGGAGGAGGCTGCGCACCACCAGGGTACGTCGATGGATAGTATGGCGGAGGTAACGATGATGGCACTGCGTTCTCTTCTCGAACCATGACGAGACGCTGATGTCGTTGTCGTTGCTGTTATTGTTGTTGGCTGGAGGTCCGATGGTTGATGGAGAGGAGTGAGTGAGGAGGGGCAGCGAGAGAGGGGAGGTCTGCCTATGTGGCGGGCGAGAGAGGAATGAGAGTGGTGGAGCTTCTGCTGCTGCGCAGTTGCTACTTCTGCTCGAGTGCACGAGAGAGAGCGAGTGAACGAGCAGGGCATGTTGGAGATGGTACATCCAGAAGCTCCTCTCCTAATGACCAATCTCGAGAGAGAGGTAGTCATCACATCGAATGTTCCAGTTCGGAGCAGATTGACGATCTGAGAGCTTAATGAATCCGCACGTAAGAGATTGGTTGGGTTGGGTTGGGTTGGGTTTGAGTTTGGTGTAGAAGTGGTGGTACTTTACATTGGGTTGGTTAATTCGAGAGGGAGAAAGGAGAGTGAGTGAGTGACGATGATTATAGTGAACCGGTGACATTGACGGCGATGATAACAACAACAGCCAACAACGACAGCAACAACAGCAACATGTTGGCACGGATAACTTGACCACTGACGCAAACGACTTAAACAAACAAAGGACAACAAACACAAACACAACAAACGTGACGCTGAGCGCGAATCTCTATCTAATCTATCTATAACACAATGGGAGCATCGACAAAACGACTATACCAGTCAACCGGTAACGAGGGTACGGACCCACAGCTGCATGCTTGGTTTCGAGTAGTACTATCCTTGTTGAGAGTGTCGGCCCGAGCCTAGAACTCTTCGTCGTCATCATTCGGGGCAGTGTGATTGTCCTTGTCCTCAGCCGATCTTGATCGATTGGGTACGACGGCGGAGGCTGGTGGTTGTTGACGACGCGATGGCGATGGCGATACTGCACCGTCAGAGACGACGGCCGGTGGCGCTGTTGCGGCGTCAAGGGCGGGCGCCGCTTGCTTGGGCTTGGTTGCTTGCGAGATCACGTCGGTACAGGCGACATTCTGGTGCGCAATGATGCACTCCATGGCGTCGGCCGACTCCCAGTTCTTCCAGTGCAGTAGCTCCTTGACGAGGTCCTCCGAGGTTGCAGCGGCGGTCGTGAGTGTCGATTGCAATCGCTCCTTGTTGCCAACGATACAATACACGTTGGCCGATACTGCCATTGGGCGTCTATGTGCGTAATGTCAACATCATTAGTGCCGCTGTCATGATGATGACCATGATGCGAGTACGGGCGAACAAACGAGAGAGAGAGAGAGAGAGAGAGAGAGCGCGCGCTAGTTGGACATACACATTGAACTCCTCGATAATGAACTTGAGAGAATCGTCTTCAGCTGATGGCTCGTTTCCGTCCGAGTCAGGCAGATGAATGTCAGCGCCTCGTACGAGCAGTAGCGCAATACATGCCAAGACGCGACTCTTGGCAACGTCACTCGCATTGAGACGCGAGACGGCAATGTAGTACGGAGTGGTGTTGTCGGATTGTTGTTGTAGATTGATGTTGGCGCCGAGCTCCAGCAGTGCGTCCATACATCGGGGACTGGCGTAGAAGGCCGCCCAATGAAGGATCGACGTCGTGTGTGGCAGTGTTCGATCGGCAAGCAGCGGCACGCGCACCTCGGCGCCATCGGTCCAGTTTGCCAGTAGTCCACGCAGCTTGACCTTGTTATCATCGCGCAGAATGCCGTCGAGTTCGTCGAGCTCCGAGTCGCTCGCGTTGCGTTTGGTTCGAATGATCTTGGAGAGACTGTTGAGTTGGTCTCGCATCTTGACGATTGGCGGTGCTAGGTTTCACGCACATCATGTCCATATGAACTCGAGTCAATCGTTTGAAAGATAGAGGTCAAGATTGGATTCAACGCTGCTACCACAGTGCGAGGAGGCTCCCGCGAGAGATAGATATGGATGGATGGATAGATATGGATGGATAGGTGGATGGATAGATCGATAGACCGCTCGAGTATGTGACATACGTGAAGCATCTTTGACATTGGCTGCCGTTCGAGCAGCGACCGAGGTCTCGGCATTTTGAGTCAAGACCGCTTGGATTTGAGCGATCCATGCATCGCGCTCTTCATCGCTCGAAGCACGTAGTTGCCATGTACGATAGTCGCCCACGGGCTTCAAGAGCAACACACGCTCAGCGATGTCCGACGGCCACACCTCTCCACCAAGTCGAAAGTCGATACTGCCTTTGAGTGTCTTTTGATCTATCGAGAGATTGATTCATAGAGCGGATGATAGATAGATTTGCAATCAATAACGTTAGCTATCCACGAGATTGATAGATCTACGAGAGCTCTTCCATAGATGATGATAAGGGAGACGGTACGTACTATCGCTCGACCAATACTTGAGACTATCTTGCGTCAGTCCAAAGAATCGCTGTCGCCAACTATGTCGAATGGCGCCCTTCTTCTGCAGAAAGCCCGAGTGCTTGACGAACAGACTCTCAGTCATGACTTCGTCTTCGTAGTCGTCGTAGCCGTCGTCGTCGTCGTCGTAGCCGTCGTCGTATTCGTCTTCGTTTACGAACGATCGAATATGCACCGCTAGTAGGAAGGTTCGATCATCAGTCCACGAAGATATGTATGTGCGCGCGCGAGATAGAGATATTGGCATTGGCGAGTAATCTCTCACAATCACACATACATAAAGAATGTGTCGAGGGTATAGAGTCAAGGGTATAACGTACCAATCGAACGGAGTGGGAGTGAGTGGAGCGGGAGTGATGATCGAGAGAGGTAGAGATAGAGAGATCGATGCGTGAGCGATGAGGCGAAGGAGCAACTGAGAGCTCGCGCGGTCCCTTCCTTCGATCCCACACACAAAACCGCACACACACAACGACGCTCTCGCTCTGGCGCTCTTCTGATGGACAGCTGCTACGCTGTCACGCGATCCATCGAACTTGCTGGCAATCTCGTATGGCAACACACCTCCCCCAATATTCAAACTTGACAACAACAACAACAACAACTACACCCCACACAAGCAACACAGGCCCACAATGCGCATTGAAGATCCTCACCTCGTTGTTGTGTACTTAAATCGCTTGCTATCTATCTAGCGCCGCGATTGGATTGGGTTACTGCATCCGCGATGAGATGATGCGTGCTTCGAGTCTACTAGTGACTGCCTTCTTGCGCACAAGTGCATGTGTGGTTGGGACACTCGAGTCCTGGACGAACAGTACGGTAGACACCACACGGGCAGCCACGCGCGCACGGCGAACAGTAGCAATGTTCGTACAACTGCGACACGTTGATGGCATCTGATGGGGGTGCTGCCACTTGCGTTACCACGAGCGAATCAGTGTGCTGTTCGTGAAGGCCGAGCTCGAAGCCATCGGCCCAGCGAAGTTGGTACTGAAACAGGTGGATTCTCAGTTGATATGGCATCGAGCTGACATCAGCGGCAGTCCTGGGACGCTTGATACTCCACCACTTGAGTTCGTTGGTGGTGGCTGGAGAGGGATCGGGCAGTGTCACGTGTTGCCAGTCGTCGACCGAGAGCGCCATGTTGTTGGTGTGATGGGGATGGAGTGGTGGGTATATTGAGGAGGAGCAGAATGAGGAGGAGCAGAATGATAGCAAGGCTTGGTTGTCGAACAAGGAAATGAATGGAGTGTACACACACAAGACGGCTAAGGCAGGAGCCAACAACAATAATAGATAGGTCGATACAACGAATCAACTAACACGACGGGCTGCAAGTGACACACACTTCGGTGAGCTCGAGAGTCGAGCATCCGCCAGTAGGTATCGAGAGGCCCGTAAGGAAGAAGCCACCGGCGAGCACCACGGTTCCGGTTACCAAGACCCACGTACTATTGCTGGCGTAGACCGAGTTGAGAGCGTAGACCTTCGTGGTCGGCGTGGTGTCGTGGAAATAGATGCTGACCGTGCCTGGTCCGGTGCACGGAGAAGGTCCATACATTCGATACTTGAAACTATACGAGTAGGTTGCGGTTCCAGGGCTTGCGGATGTATAGTGATACGTGTACTGGCTCGTTGAAGTGTCGGCGGTCAGTTCATACGCAAGCCGATGGGCGCCACTTTGCGAGGCGACGTACATCTGCATAGGCCGGCAGTGTGCCAGTGGCGGTTGCGTACAGCGAGCACTCGTTGGGCGCCGGTGGCGTGTTCGGGTCGGTGCCGACCACGCCACCGGTAATGAATGTACCCAGTGCCCATGCAGTCGAGTCGCACATGGAGTGGAGGGTCGAGTAAATGGTCGGGTTATCGACCAAGTTTCCGGGACAAGAGAACGAACTCACGCACGAGCCTGCCACGCACAACGACCCGCTGCTACACGAGTGGCCACATGCTCCGCAGTTCGAGCTGTTGGTTTGGATGTTCGTCTCACAGCCGTCGGTTTGTTGATTATAGTTACTGTGTCGTTCAACCCACCCAAGTCAACGAATGAGTAACAGCCTCATTGCAAAGCACGCACACGCATCAAGCCTCAAGTAAATACGCACCAGTCGGCGTAGCCAGCGGAGCAAGTGCCATTGCAGATGCCGAGCACACAAGTACGATTGGCCACGTTGTTATACGAACATTGCACGCCACTGTAGTCAGCAACACACAGACGGAGGTTGTACGCTCCCGCACGAGTTAATCACGAATCGCCTTGTATGCATCAGGGTAATATGGCATTATTCCGTACCAGCCACCACAATTATCTACAGGAGGAGGCGATCAAAATTGAGAGAGAGAGAGAGAGAGAGAGAGAGATATGGGTATTAATGAGTCCAAACAAGCATCCACTGCCAACCAAGTAAAGTATGCTTCGTACTTGGATCAACGTAGGAGTTGATCTCGCAACCGTCCACTTGTTTGTTGTTGTTACAATCGAGAAACGACGAAACGCAAGTACCGTTACATATTCCGTGGGTGCATTGTTGCGTAATATGATTGGTACTGCAACTTGTTGTACAAGAGCCGCAATTTGATGTGTCTGTCTCGGAGCTTTTGAGTCAACCGAGTGTCTCGCGTTGTTTGCGTGGTGAGGTTGGGTGGGCGAGATGCAATGCCCGTACCAGAAGACACATCGGTTTCACAACCGTTTGATCGGAAGTCTCCGTCGCAATTGCCCCAACCCGGAAGGCACGTTCCGCCGCACATTCCAGCCTGGCAGGTTACTGTGGCCATATGGGAGGTGCTACACGGTGCCCCGCACGAGCCGCAGTTTGCGACGTCGCTCATAGTGTTGGCCTCACAACCATCGATAGCTTTGTTGTTGTTGCAATCCGAGTAGCCATTGATGCACGGTCCCGAGCAAATTCCAGCAACGCATTGAGGGACCGTGTTGTTGCTCGAACAAGTGATACCACATGCACCGCAGTTGTCTGTACACAATGAAAACTAGGTTATAATTCTCCAGACTTGAAGTCACAGAGAGAGAGAGAGAGAGAGAGAGAGAACGAACGAGTATCACTCGAGACTTGGGTCTCACAACCAGAGTTCAGCGCTCCAGTGCAATGTGCATAACCTGGATCACACGCTGGGCGGCATACTCCCGTTCCACATACTGAAGTTGCAACATTTGAGTTCGAGCACTGCATATTACAAGCTCCACAATTTGCCGGGTCGCTTGATACTGCCGTCTCACAGCCGTTCGCAGTATTGCTGTTATTGAACGATTGCAAATGGTGTGTGTCAGTGTATGCCTATCAAAGAGCAGTGCCACAGTCACGAACCCGTCACAGTCCAGGAATCCAGGAGCACACACTCCCTGGCATCTGCCTCCGATGCATTCAGAAATGGCGTAGCCAAGGGTCGAGCAGGAGGTTCCGCACGACCCACAGTTCGTAATCGACGATGAGGTGTTGGTCTCGCAGCCGTCGGTGGGGTCGAGGTTGCAATCGCCAGTTCCAGGTGGGCAGAAGAGGCGGCACACGCCATTGACACACGAGGCTCCAGCTCCAATGAAGGGGCACACAACGCCACACCCGCCACAGTTGTCTGCCATCATATCAACACCGGTATCATCAGGTATCTTTCATGATATCTCACTCACGATCACTCACTGAAGCCAACGTACTGACATCATCGGCGATACGGGTCTCGCACCCATCGATCGCTTTGTCAAGGTTGCAGTCCTGGTATGCCGGATCGCATGTACCGACACAAACGTTGTTCGAGCACGCTGGGAATGGGATGTTGTTGTTCGAGCATCCGAAACGCTGGCAAGTTGGAAGATTGGTCGTCGTCGGAGCGTTGCAAGCTTGCATCGATTGCGTATCAGCGCAAGCAGAGACGCAGGTTGGTGGGAGGATGTGATTGGCATCAAAGGTACAGAATCGAAAGTCGACCGAGGCGGCAATGTCTTGTCGGAAAGACGATGAGCTCGAAGCTGCCATTCCTACAAACAGGAGGAACACGGGCCCCGGTCCGAGGAGACCTTCGTCCAACAGAGGATAATGTTGATCGAGAGTCAACACGCCATCGATCCACACACGCAGCTCCTGAGTGCCCGCGAGGAATCGAACCGATAGGTGGTGCGGATGCAAGTCATCCACCGCCACCAAGGAGCTTGCCGGAGCGTTGGTGGCGGGGAAACCGAGCCAGTTGGCTGGCTGAACGACAGCCGTGGTTCCGGTGATGAATCGAATCGACACACCGGTGGCGCGAGGACGTCCTACGAGACCTGCCGAACTGCCACCAAGGTTCTCGGATCGACTCGGCAACGAGGTAGTGATGACGAACGACAGACCCCCATCAGTAGAGTTATTGACGTGCGTCAAAGGTGACCGAACGGCGCTTAGGACTTGGAAGCTAACGAACGCCAAACGACATACGCACACCCCTACTGGTCAGACAGAGTGATTGCTACAAGGTGTGCACTCGAATCGAATCAAAGTGTAGAGCTGCCACCGTACGAGCCACAAAAGTGGAAGCCATCCATCGTTCTCCGGTCGAACTGGATCGGCCTCTCGCGAAACCAAGCGCCTGACTGCTCGCTGGTGACTCGACTCGTGAGTGCTACACGTTGTGTCGAGCTCTTGCGATCGGAGGAGCTGATCGCGACTGCGCTGCCAGTAGGAAATCCAGCGGCACAACGACCTGTGGGAGCCGCTGTACACGGACATCGATACGTCGAAGATAGGCCACGCACAGTGATCGTCGTCGACTTGACGGCGCTGTACAACGAACCGTCGAGGGCCTTGAGTCTCACGATCTCGGTGCGAGAGCGCTCTTCCACATTGGTGTAGAACGTCACTACTGCGCCGACCTCGTTGCCGTTCTGAGCGGCCGCACCGACCTCACCGAACACTCCATCGAGATCAAGGTCCCAAAGTACTTGAACTGCGGTGCCACCTGGATCTGAAGCGCGAGCCGAGAGCTTGGCCGAAGCGCCAAGACAAGTGTACGGCCCACCAGTCGCGTCGATCGACGGAGCGACGTTCGTGATGGTGATCGCGTGGCTTCCGCGCTCCAGCACGCCCGCGCCCGCGTTCCAGAGCTCCACGAACGCTGGCCAGGCACCAGCGGCAATGCGAGAGCCATCGCGACCAATGGTACTGAAGCGAGGATACTGCCCTACCTCGTCGCCGTGGTTGGCACTTGCGCCAAGCTCGCCAAAGATACCATCGGCATCGAGATCCCAACGAAAGAGCAGCGGAGACACCGTGGTAGCCGAGGGCATCGCAGCCAGTAGGAGAGTCTCTCCTTCTGGTACTGGACGAGGAACATTGATCACAGCAGTGAGGCTCGTTCCTGAGAGTAAACGTACCTCCGTGAGAACGAGAGACACACGCTCACGCACATACGCATTCAAACTCGCGTGCACAACGACGTACCGACAAGCCAAAGCAGCGCAAGCGCGCGATAGAGCGACATTCGCTCAAGAGAGAGTAGCACTACCAACACCAACTCCTCCTGGTGACAGCTGTAGTAGCAGCAGCAGCAGCAGCACTAGTAGTTGTAGAGGTCGATCTCTCTCTCTCTCTCTCTGTCTCGCGTTGATGACAGCACAAAGGAGATATGAAGCAACAGTGTTGATTTTCTCACCGAACGATTAATGCGCACTCTCTCTCGATCACTCGCACAAGGTCAATAATTCCCTCTCAGGAGACACGTGAATGCACTCGAACTCCCTCTCAGAGCAGTTCATTCTCACTGTTCTCTCGTCACACTCACATCGCTGCTGATCTTTATTCGACGATAAGTATCGTTGGACGACGACGACGACGATGATGATGGTGAACCCTCCTCGTATCCCCTTCGTTGCGGCTCTCTTGGTTCTACTCCTCTTGTCGGTTGCGTTGGTCATCGTCGAATGCTCGCCGTTACGACTCGATGATCGAGCGATGCTCGAGCGTGGTAAGGTGCCGTTGCCATCGGGTTGGCGTCGAGTGATCTGCCAACCCACGAGCGACGTGACGCTGATGGTGCTGTTGCGACAACGTAACCTCGAGAGGCTTCGTAGCTTCGTACACGAGGTGTCTGATCCAACATCGAGCCGCTATGCCGAGTACATGAGCGCCTCACAGCTGCGTGAGTTGATTGGACCGTCCGCCTCCGACGTGGCCATCATCACCGAGTGGCTCGACCACGAGATGATCGCCACTGATCAACGACACTGGAGCATCGTGGAGGACTCGTTGCGTCTGACGCTCTCGGCCTCGCAAGCCTCGCGATTGCTGAGGAGCAAGTTTGAGTGCTTTAGCAACCAGCGCTCCGAGATTGTGCGCACCTTGGTGCCATTCAGCGTACCACGCGCCGTCGCTCATATCGTCCACCTCGTACCTGGTATCAGGAGCTTCCCACGAGTTGCGCAACGCGACGTCCAACCAACGAAGATGGCCGACACCATCGCGACTGCGGTTGGCATCACGCCAGCGATGATTGGCACCTTCTTCAACAACACTGGCGCCGTCGGTACCTACAAGAACAACTCTCAAGTACTGGCCCCAACGACCAAGCATCAAGAACTCTACACTGTGAGTGACTCATAACCGTGTCTTCTTTACATCATCAGGCCGTGGCCGAGTTCTTGGGTCAATACTTTAGCGAGAGCGACCTTGCAATCTATCTGACTTCGAACAAGCTGCCCAACAATGTGCGTCGTCGTGCTGCTGCTGCTGGATGATCGAGAGTCAGCGAACGCTGGTTGCTCAATCAGTCAATCTTGATGATGATGATAGACGGTTGCTGTGATCCAAGGACCAAACAATCCGCAACGACCTGGCGTCGAGGCGACTCTCGACATTCAAGTCATTATGGGCGTTGCAGTAGGCGTCCCGACGTGGTTTGTATCGCAACGAGGAGGATCTCATGTTGACCCGTTCTTGGTACGTGAACAAAGACACGCCACAGTTCGATAGGTATCTCTTCCTTCTGGCTCAATCATGTATGCATGTGTTCGTTCGTTTGATTGATGCATTCATCAGGAGTACTTCCACAACATGTTGAATACTCCCAATGCACCATGGGTACATTCAATCTCGTACAGCGACGTCGAGTCAGATCTCACCGACGAGTACAAGCAACGATGCACTACCGAGTTCCAAAAGTTCGGCTCGCTCGGCCATTCGGTCCTGTTCTCGTCGGGAGACAATGGCGCTGGCTGCACGGGTTGCTCGACCTTTGCACCCAACTGGCCAGCATCGGATCCATACATTACTTCGGTCGTACGTCGTACTTGCGTGCCGAATACACGACCTGTGAACCACTGACCGAATGCACTCGATAGGGAGGTATTGTATTGAGCAACTTGGCATCATGGTCGGCTTACGGCGATACGATCAGTGCCGGTGGCTTCTCGAACACGTTCGCGCGACCGAGCTATCAGAACACGGTCGTCACCAAGTATCTCAACACGGCTTCATTGCCGACGGCAATCTTTAACTCGAGTGGACGAGGCTTTCCCGATATCGTATGTTGATGCGCTCGATGGTTTGACGATTTGATTGGCGCTAACTATCGCGTATCTAGGCCGCCTTCTCGGAGGCAGTCGAGATTGTGTTCAATGGGGCCTTTTCTACTGTTGGAGGCACCAGTGCAGCGTGCCCAATGGTCGCTGCACTCATTGCGCTCATCAACGACGCGCGATTGACAAACAACCTTCCACCCATGGGTACGAGTGCATCGGCAGTTGCAGCCGTACCGCTTTGGTTCGAGACTCTGACACCATAGACCGTCTATCCGAAAGGCTTCTTGAACCCGTGGTTGTACACGACCGGTGCCACGTATTCCGATGCCTTCCTGGATATCATCACTGGATCGAACGGCGGCGGTTGCTGTCCTCAAGCAAAGGGATTCCCCTGCCAGGTCGGGTATGTGTCTTGCCTATCTATTCTCTGTTGGCTATCGAGTGCTAAGCGACGACGGCACGACTATGGCGCCATTACAGTTGGGATCCTGTCACTGGATTGGGAGCGCCCAACTACAGTGCATTGCTCAAGTACGCTTTGGCAGCTGGAAGCAAGTTCCAACAGCACTGAGAGGAGGCCACATTCCTTCCTTCCTTCCTTCCTTGATCGATCAATCAATCTATTGAACCACTGAATTGACTCACAAGAATAAAGGGCCTGCACTCATTCAATCCACGAGGGGTGATAACATTGAACTAATGGAGGACAGATCGCGTCAAAGATACGAGAAGATCTCGAACAAGAGCTCGTTCGGAATCATCGACATCGCCGACCACTCATCGACCACCGATCGAATCATCGTCATCGTCGAGACCGCTTGCTTGATCCATGATGGTGCATATCGATGGAGATCTGGACGCCATGTGAACGTGTCGGGAAGCCATTGATTGGCTCCAATCACATGCACTCGATTGTCCGCCGAGAAGGCGATGAGACCTCGATGCTCGTCGAATGCAACTGCCCATGGCTCCTCGGAGCCACAATCGAAGGATGAGATGTGATGGCCCTCGTGAGTGAATGATTGCAATCGACGGTAGTTGGTGTCGGCGACGATGATTCGACCTTGATTGGCAATGCACACTCCTTGAGGATACGCCAAACGACCACTTCCCTCGCCGAGGTGGAACAAGAACGAGCCATCGATCGACGACAATACTTGCACTCGATGATTCTTGGCATCACAGACGATGATTCGATGTCGATCATCATCAACCGCAACGCCTGTTGGATACGAGAACTCTCCAGGTTGAACTCCTCGCTTGCCGATGGAGAACAAGAACGAGAGATCGATCGACGACAAGAACACCAATCGATGGTTGTTGGTATCAGCGATGATGATGCGATGATGATGCTTGTCGATCGCAATGCCTTGAGGATCGTGGAACTCGAGATCTCCTGAGCCCTTCTTGCCAACACACGACCAGAACGATTGCTCGCTCAATGACCATGATTGTACTCGATCATTGTGGCTATCAGTGACGAAGATGCGATCATGATCGTGATCGATCGCAATACCGTATGGATACTCGAACTGGCCTGGTTGGTTGCGATTCTCGCCGAACTTGGACACGAACGAGCCGTCATCACACGAGAGCACTTGCACTCGATGATTATTCGTATCAACGACGAGCAAGAGATCTCGATGATGGTCGAACGCCATGCCAATTGGACGGTAGAACAGGCCATCAGCAGCAGCGCCATTTTGCTTGGTGCCTATCGAGAGCTTGATTCGAGCATCAACAAGCGGCTGATTGCCGACCTGCTCATTCATCGCTGTACTAAATCGAGACAATCAACCAATCAATCAATCAATCAACGTGTGGAAGGTACGAGGTGGCATCCACTCCATCTATCAAGCTATGATACAGCAACTGCGAGACGGCGTATGAACAAAGAACAGTGGGCGACAAGGCATCTGAGGTCTCGCTTGTGTTGTCGTAGAGTCTCTCGGTTCATTGCCTTCTCTTCCCTCCCACGCACCCATCTCCCTCGATCCCTCCCTATCACATTCGTGTGCCCATTGTGTGTGCGTGTGTGTGGGCCTCTCACTCATCTCTATTAGCCAGCTCACCAAACAAGAACACTCGTATTCTAGAACCATGGATCCCGCGGCTGTGAGTGCGGCCGTACCGACCACACTACCGTTCGACATACCCGAGGAACTACTCGGCAGCCATCTGTTCCTCGAGCCCGATAGTCCCGAGGCTCTGCGACTCCAACGCAAAGCCGAGACTCTCTACAATCTATCATGCTTGCTCGATCCCTACCGATCGATGGTATTGTTTCTCGAACAAGCATTGTTGTGGCAGCGTATCTACTCGTTCATGGCCTTGTTGTTGTTGGCACACGCCATGGTCACGTTCATCGGTCGAGGTATCGCGTGGTTGGGTCTGCTGCCGTTCGTCTGCGTCGCTGCGGCTGGCTACCATGTACTCGGAGCCTTGTTGGTGTGCTTCAAGCTCGATCGTGCGTGGTTCATGGTATGCATACAAAGAAGAGCCTCTCTAGCCTCTAGACAAGCGCCTACTCACACGAGCACCCGCGCGCACGCAGAGTCTGTTCCCTCGCATCGATACCAACGTGCCTGCGGGTCCGATGCCACAGCAAGATCAAGACTCTACCACAACACAAGCGAGACCTCAGATGCCTCCGACCGCCGATATGATGCCTCCCTACTCGTACGACGAGTTGATCGAGTTGTTCTCGGAGGTTTGGCTTGGGTTCGAAGATATTGTGTCGGTCGTAGAACACTACCGTGAGACTCATCAAGCTCGGGTACGACGACGACGATGATAGATAGGTAGATAGATAGCTCTCTCGTGACAACACCACAAGCTCATCCAAATGAACTCATGATTGTTGGTTGTATGTGTTCCTCGATGTTCTAGTTCACCATGTATGTGTGTGGTATTCTCCTTGGAGCCGCTGCAGTGTTCTACATCATTCCTACGCTGTTCATCGTTTGGATCGCTGGTATGTATCGATCCATCGACTCATTGATGCCTATCTTCTTGCTTGTTCTTGCTTGAGAGTCGCCTGACCGATAGTTTGATTTGGGATGCAGTGTTCTTTCTTCTGTTCTTGCCAGCACTACTGCGGTATGATGTGGTGTACCTTGCTCGAAACCACTACGTTCCAGCACTCTGGAAGACACTGCAAACTCAAGCAGGCGAGTTGCGTGTACAATTGCACCGATTGAATGCACAATTGGTCGACGAGGACCTGTCGACCTCGGCGTCTCTCGCTGGCATGCAACGGTCGTTGATTGGTGGCACGCCGTTCGCTGGCCCCAATGCACCGACTCCGGGTGCTCCTGCCGTCACTCCGGGTGCTCCAATGGCCAATGGCGGCGTGAATCCGAGCATGTACTCGTCGCAACAGCTGCTGATGCAACAAATGTGGCTGCAACAACAGCAACAGCTGCGTCTGTTGGCGGCTCAGCGCCGAGCGGCTCAGGTGGCCGATCGATTCGCGTCCGTGAGTCCCGGCATTCTACCTGCCGCTACGGTGACGATGGCGGGGCAAGGCGCCATGGCCCCTGCTCCCCACGCACACCTCGTACCGAATCGCGTGCTGCCACCGGACTTTACCGCCACCGCCATGAGTATCTCGCCCGAGTTCGCCAACCCGATGCCATCCTATCCGACGCCAGTACCTCCTGCTGTCGCGGCATCGATCTCGGACTTTATTCAGCTACCACGCGAATCGCCTGCCCCAGAGGTTTTGATGCCTGCCGGTCCCATGACGCACGTCTATGCCCCGGCCGACTCTCAAGCAACCACTCGCCAACGCCAAACTCACTTTGCCGACGCTATGATGCAGTAGTCACTCGCATCTACTAGCTTGATAGAATTCACTCCACCGAGTACTCGATCGTGCACTCTCTCTCTTTCTCTTGCCTCTTACGTTGCTATCTCTCACCATCTGTCGTTGCTCACCCTCTTGCTTGCATCTTGTACTCTTGCTCATATATTCAGTGGTACTCTGTATATATCGCACATGTTTATGTTCAACAACGAGTTGTTGCAGTCGTTGGCGATGATGCTTAGCGTATTGCTTGCAAAGAGAGAGTAGGCTGGTGGATTCGAACAGTGGTTGTGCTGTGCAATGTATCAGAGCAACGACAACATGCTGGTCGATGAGGTTGATGGCGAGGAGAGCTGGTTCTCAGTGAAGCCGATACCGTCACCAACGCCAGAGAAGCTCGATACACCAGACCCATCGGCCACATAGTCCGGCGACGTGGGCGTGCTGAAGGCCTCGCTCGGTGGCGTGGCAGCGATTGGTGACGAGCGCTCACGTTTGATGCCATTCGTGGCACCAGTAGCATCGTCGCGGTCGCTGTTGAATGGCGCCGAGGGTGAGGGGTTCTCTGATAGATAACGTTGATAGCGATGGTAGATTGTCGGCGGCACGATCAACTGCACGGATTCAGGAAGGATATTCCATGATGCAGGAAGCTTACCTCCATTCTCGCCGTCGATCTCGATCAATACTTCCTCTTCACTTGCTGATCTGGCTTCGACATATCTATCAATCAATCAAACGATCAATCAATCAATTAGCGTCAAGATAAAACAACAAGACCAAAGAAATAGCAATTGAGGTTCTATTATTCAACGATACCTTGCGTGTCGCGAAGAGACCTTGTCGTAAGTCATATGGCTTCCCGAGTACACTTGAAACAAGACTTGGATATCGGCCACTCCAATGTCACGCAATTCAACCACTTGAAAGTATCCATCAAAGATCTCGGCATCCGGAGCGATATAGACGCCACCACCATGATACTACTCACCTCAATCATTCTTATTCCATTAGGTTACGGTATCAATCGACGAGATTGCTTGGCAACATCGTCATCATCATACTCGAGCATTCGCCATCACCAATTGATAGACATTGGTCTTGCGCCATTCGTTTTCGTTATCAACGCGATATTCGATTGGCTTGTTGCTCCAAAGTAGAGTTTCTATGAAGATTCAAGAGCGTGTGCCGCTTAGTGGTGTGGGTGGTTGAGTATCGCCTCGATCGCGTACACGACATACGTAGACATGTCTGATAGATGAACGACATGAAGCCGCCAAGTGCCTTGGAACTACTATTTACTCCGTGCACGATTACTCCTAAAATGCCGCAATCAATCAAACAATCGATCACAATCAATCAACGATTAGAGTTAGCCATTGTAGTGTTGAACAGTTTGGTACAATCATTTGCTTGTAGGGAATGATAGAGTGAATGTGTGAATGAATGTAAACGTAGGTCTCCGACGTAAGTACCTCCAATACCACAGCTTGAAATGTTGAGAAAGTAGCGCGTCTGAGTATTGGGTTGGCCTTCCATGATGACTGGCGCCGAGGGATCGAGCATCGCAGCAGACACTGCGCCATTCCGTTGTTGTGGTTGCGGCGGCTGCTCGGTTGCTCCAGGTCCATCAGCAAAATCCACTTGATTGATCGGATTCGAATCATCGTCTGCCATCTCGCTGACGCTCGGAGTCGATGAATCAGTGCCGTAACCACTCAATAAAGGTGATGGCGACGAGGAGCTCGATGGCGTGGCATAGTCGTAGGAGCTTGGCGTCGGCGTTTCGGGACACGCAGTGTCGCTGCAAGGTTTCGGCTCGACGCGACGACCTGCATCGAGGCAGGTTGATACCACGTATCCAGCGTCAGCTGGTATAGAGTCTCCAGTTGCAATCAGTTCAAGATAATCAACGGGTTCGATGCAACTGTGTGGAGTGAGTGAGTGAGATTCTCTTGTTAGTTAGGCAAGATACATGATGATGATGATGATGATGATGATGATGATGATGATGCAAGCATTCGATGATATCGTCGTACTCGGCAAAGAGTGTACGATGGAGATCACCCCCAGTACCGAACGACATGATTGCCATCTCGACCCTGGCCTATTGATACGAGATGCACCACAAGCAGGAACGAGCGAGAGAGCGCGCGGGTTAGTCATCGAGCGAGTATGAGAGAGAGAGCATCATGCGAGACTGACCTTGCGTCCATCGGCTTGGAGATATCCATTCACGACCTCATTGTGAGTACCGTCTCCACCGATACTAACCACAACGGTCCATCCATCCTCGATGGCTTGTAGTGCGAGCTCGGACGCGTGTCCAGGCCGTTGTGTGAGATACAACTCCCAACCAACGCCACGTTGTCCGAATCTCTCGGTGACGCGGTTCTCCAAAGCCGCCCAGCTAGTTGCGGCTCTCCCGCTACCAGAGGTTGGATTCAAGATGAACGCCGGTCTTCGAGCATTGGTGGTACTTGTAATGCTCATGATGGTGGATACACTACGATTGGGCGTTGAGGGATTGAAGGTCAGGTACACTATCGATCCCCGGTCAACACGATCTCGCTCTCAAACAAATATCAAGAGATGGAGAGATGGTTCTATCAATTGATCGAGTGGTAGTTGGATGGATAGAAGATAGATAATGCTGTTGGATAGCAAGTGAGCGATAGTGTGTGGGAGTGCGTGTCAGACACGAGAGCAGCAAGCGAATGAATGAGTGAGAGCCGCGTGTGTTCCTGCCTGAGGGTTTTTATCGGCGGCCTATCTAACGCTGAGGAACGAGAACGAACATTCCGCTGAGGCAGCGGCACTGTTCATGATTCTTCCGTTCGATCCGTTCATGCCATCCCTCGCTCCTTCCCTCTCCCTCTCTCGCTCACTCTCACCGGCGAGTACCCCGCGCTCATTTATGAGTAGATTGATGGTGATATGATAGTTACCGAGTGGTTGTGATAGTGAGAGCACCGAGCTCGTGCCAGTGTGTGCGGATATGTGCGAACAATCGATAGGGTATTTCACTAAAGCTTGGCCGGTACACTGGCTGTTGACGCCGTTGCGGTGGGTGGATTATGAGTTGCCGTTGCCATGTATCGACGAAGTGCATGAACGACACACTCTCCGACCTCCTTGTCAAACTTGGTAAAGAGCTACGAATCGCATTGCATGTATTTCGTGAGTACGAGAGGGAGAGGAGAGGGGATAGAGTTATGGATGATACTTGCACACGAACAGGCATTCGCGCGCTCTCGTACCTCAAAGTGATCGCCAGGAACAAGATAGAGCCCTGCCTGATCGGTTTGCGGCGATGAGGCAACTTTGCGGTCACCATCAATGTACCACAGCGAGCGGTTCTTACCATTGATCTGATTGGCGACGAGTCCGTCCTCGACGTGTCTTGGCTGTGACTGTGGATAGATGATGATGGCCGGCTCTGGCAGTGGCACGTCGATCCAGATGTTTTCGAGCTCGAACACGAGATCGTTGATGCCGCACACGAACGAAAGCGAGGGGTCACGGTAGTAGCGCGGGTGGTCGGCATGGTCGGGCGAGAAGAGCGAGGCGCCGAGACCGGCGACTGGTGCGTCGGGGCTCGGTACACCGCCGGGCCAGCTCCTTATGCTCTTGAGCACGCGCAGTAGCTGCGCATCGGAGCCGTGCATGGCGTGGAGGCGCTCGAGACGTCCGGCCTGGAGCAGCTGCTCCGGCACAAAGTAGGCGCCCATATAATAGACCTTCCAGTCGGGCACCCAGAGACCGGCGCCAATCATGATGGCGCTCAGTTTGCGGCATCCACACGCTGGCAACGCGAGGCAATCCATCGGATGGCGCAGTATGGCGGCGTTGTGCCAGTGCTCGCGCAGCGGCATTGCGACGCGGTGGTGGTGCGCCACGACGCGCTTCAGATCGCTCCAGAGATGCACGGTGAATACAGTGCTGAGCGAGTACGGAATGAGACACAGGTGTCCGAACGGCTGGCGCAACAACGGATACAGCGCAGCCTTGATCATGGTGCACGCTTCATCGAGGGAGAGCACCGAGACAAAGTCGTGCGGCGGGTAGTCGCGCGCATCCTGCTCGGCAAACTCACGCTCGAGCGCAGGATCGGTGGCGTGGTGCTCTTGGCCACGCTCGGAGAGCGAGCGTGCAGCCTTGTCACTGCTATCGCGCGAGTACCAGTACGTGTGCGGTAGCGAGAGGGAATACACCTCATCGGCGACACCGGACTCGGCGGCCCACGCGAATGGCGGCCCGCGGTCGTAATCGCGAGGGAACAGCGCGCCAGGCCCGATCACCACGATGCGCCGCGAGCGTAAGTACGTCGGGTCGTCGTTGGGAGGTTCGATCGCGCCCGACGAGGTCCCTCCTCCATATGGCGGAGAGATACGACGGAGCATAGCCGAGATCGCAGCGAGGCGAGTGGAGCACTTGGCGAGAGCGAGGGAGAGCGACAACAACCAAGCACCGAGAGAAGAGCGAGGGAGAGCGACAACAACCAAGCACCGAGAGAAGAGCGAGGGAGAGCGACAGCAAAGAACACGAATCGACGTGAGATAGCGGTTGATACAAAGTGGCAGATGCGATGCGAGGAACGGCGTGAGTTGTGGCTCCTTAGCTTAGGGGCAAAGCGCTTGCCTCGTAAGCAAGAGATCACGGGTTCAATTCCCGTAGGAGCCTTCTCTATTTTTCTTTCTCTTGCCTCTCTGCTCTTGTTGTGGTTGCCTTTTTGCTTCGTTGGTGCTGGCCAGAGCTCTCTGGGCTGCCTGCTGCTCGCAAGAGACCTTGATCTGCGGTGATACATGGATTATGAGTTGAACGAACGTCAAGGAGAGGCCGAAGACAATTATCCACCTGGGTCTTGGTGGACTTCTTCCTCGCTCCAACTGATGGAACCGAAGAATGAGGTGCCGTGTTGGCTTGCGATCACCATCGAATCACTGCTGGCGAGTGGAGTGGAGCACTTGGCGAGAGCGACAACAACCAAGCACCGAGAGAGAGAGGAGCGAGGGAGGGCGACAGCAAAGAACACGAATCGACGTGAGAGTGCGGTTGATACAATATGGCAGATGCGATGCGAGGAAGGGCGTGAGTTGTGGCTCCTTAGCTTAGGGGCAAAGCGCTTGCCTCGTAAGCAAGAGATCACGGGTTCAATTCCCGTAGGAGCCTTCTCTATTTTTCTTTTTCTTGCCTCTCCGCTCTTGTTGTTACTTTTTTGCTTCGTTGGCGCTGGCCAGAGCTCTCTGGGCTGTCTCCTGCTCGCAGGAGACCTTGATCTGCGGGTTCGTTAGTCGCGCAGGTGCGCGAGTTGATGATCGCAAGCCAACACGGCACCTCATCCTCCGGTTCCATCAGTTGGAGCGAGGAAGAAGTCCACAAGACCCAGGTGGATAATTGTCTTCGACCTCTCCTTGACGTTCGTCCAACTCATAATCCATGTATCACCGCAGATCAAGGTCTCTTGCGAGCAGCAGGCAGCCGAACAGCTCTGGCCAGCGCCAACGAAGCAAAAAGGCAACCACAACAAGAGCAGAGAGGCAAGAAAAAGAAAAATAGAGAAGGCTCCTACGGGAATTGAACCCGTGATCTCTTGCTTACGAGGCAAGCGCTTTGCCCCTAAGCTAAGGAGCCACAACTCACGCCCTTCCTCGCATCGCATCTGCCACTTTGTATCAACCACTATCTCACGTCGATTCGTGTTCTTTGCTGTCGCTCTCCCTCGCTCTTCTCTCGTTGCTTGGTTGCTGTCGCTCTCCCTCGCTCTCGCCAAGTGCTCCACTCGCCTCGCTGCGATCTCGCAGCCACAAGGATTGGTTCAATGAGAAGCGGGTATGGTACATATGTTCTCAGTTGCCTCGCGCAGAATGCTACACGCGCAGCAGAGCTACGCGGCTACATGCGCGACAGGCGCGTTGCAATCTCAGTGAACGTCGGACGCATTGCTGGGTCCTGTTCGAGGCATTCCTCTATCAGCTGCGCGAAACGTCGAGGACAGTCTTCAGGTATCTCTGGGCGCAAGCCATTATGCGCCACTGCGAACAAGATCTGACACCAGCCACCACGCAAGTGAGCGTTAGTGCTCGTGCGTGCGACCACCCTCGTTGCCGCTACCACGCACCTCGGCTGCAAACATATCCTTGAAGCGTGGGCCAGAAAATGGCGTCTGGCCCGAGAGGAGTTCGACCAACAAGATTCCGAACGAGTAGATGTCTGCTTTCTCCGTGTAGTCATTGGCGGTGATGACCTCGGGTGCCATGTAGATTCTATACTCGTGGACACACGTTAGTCCGTTCCTGGCGCAAATACATTGCTCAATGGTGGTAGGACTCGTACGGTGTACCGATGACGGCGGTCATCTTTAAGCCAGTGGCTGAACGGAAGCGACTAATACCAAAGTCGGCCACCTTGCAGTTCCACGAGTGCTCGATCAAAATGTTGGAGCTCTTCAAATCGCGGTGGATGAGCGGCGTTGGCCGCGTGTGCAGGTACTCCATCGCGGACGCTATTTGCGCGGCCATGCGCAGCTTGAACTCCCACGGCATATTGGCTCCCTTGTTGCGCAGTACATCGGCCAAGCTTCCTCTACTCAGCGCGCCCCACTGCAAGTCAGTCTATGCACCAACACCACTACCATACATGGCGCGTTACTCGATAATAACGTACCGCTCCATGAGCTCCTGAACAAGGTACAACTCATTGTTATCCGTTTGAACGACACCGAGGAACTCGACAATGCATGGATGTCTCAGCGAGCTGTCGCGTGAATACGAATAAACAACCATGAGTGATCGATACGACCGAGCGAGCGAGTGTCAGTGCTCGAGAGGCGCACCTCAAAATCTTGATCTCACGGCAAAAGTCGGCAATGTTGTCATCGGACATGTCGTTCAATAGCATCTGCTTGACTGCAACCTTACGCGAGTGCCAAGTACCACTCCACACCTGCGGTTCGTCCACCGATCGATACACCATGGATTTAGTGAGGCGTTTGGAGAGCAACTTTACACCCCAGCGCGCCACGTACCACGCTATTTCCACCACGGCCAATCTCTCGCTCAAAGAGAATATCGCGACGTCGAAGTTGTGGAATCGAAGGATCAGACAAAAGATCTACAGTGCGAAATCCACACATCAGTTAGCTGGTTGGCATCTTATCAAGCAACTCACCAAACACACGCGCGCGCAAAGAGCGAGAGCGAGAGAGAGAGAGAAGTACCTTTGATTGAGATTGAGGGCTTACCGCTATCAGGAATATCGTAAAAATCCATCTGATAGCGGCGATGGCGATTGATGGCAAAAAACACTGCCACCAGTACGATGAACAACAATATGATACCGCCGACCGTGCACAAGATGATGAGCGAGTTGGTGAACAAGATATCACGGCGGTCCATCACACACGCCGACACGAGCACGTTCGATGGTAGCGATGGGTAGTCGCAATAAAACTTGTTGCCGCTGAGATCAGCGTTGTAGCTAACGTTCGAGAGAAAGTCCGGCAACGTTCCTACGGCATGCAAAGCAACACCATCAATATCCACCCAGGTGATTATTCGAGGGACGCCGCACACTAGCAAGCGCATACCACTGAGGAAGTTGGTGCTGAGATCCAAGTACAAGAGGTTCGTCAAGCTCACCAACGAACTCGGAATCGATCCTTCAACGTTGTTTGACGACAGGTCCAGCTATGTTTGTTCATATGCACAAACAGAACTGATGAGATAGAGCAAGCGCCGGTGAGAGACGAGGCCTCAAGGGTGCATACATCGACAACATCCACGAGCTCACCGACTTCATCAGCAATCGTTCCTGCCAAGTAGTTCCTCGACAAGTCTAACGAATTTGAGCGCAGTCAGCACCAATTCCAAACCTCTCGCGCATAGAAATAACGAATGCTTCGATGCAGTACCAATGACATTGATGTTGCTTAGCCCCGAGATTCCCGGTGGAATCGAGCCCGAGAGCGAGTTCAATGAGAGATCCAACTTGAACAACGACGTGAGTTGCCACAACTCTGACGGTATCGTATTGTTCAATTGATTGCCTGAATCCATCCCCATCCATCCATCCACCGCAAGTTGTCAATTGAAAGATGGAGAAAGATAATCGATGGTTCACAATAAACATACCAGAGAGGTTGAGCTGCGTCAGGCGCGAGAGATTGCCCAGTGTGCTGGGTATCTGACCCGAGAACTGGCAGTTCGGAAGGAACAAGGTCGTGAGCGCTCGCAGATTACCAAGCGTACTCGGAATCGCGCCCGTGAATCGATTCTGCTCGAGGTTCATTTGGACCAAGTTGGTGAGGTTTCCGAGGCTCGACGGCAACGATCCCGATAGCAGGTTCCAGTACGCATCGCTACTCGACACAAACGAGGGTATCATCACCCAATTCTGCTGATCAGACTGATGGCATTCATCACACGAACCAACTCGAAGAGCCAAATAAAAGCGAGAGAGAGAGAGAGAGTCTGATTGCGAGCTCGAGACACACACGTACAAGGTCAACAACGATGTCAGTTGTCCGATCGAGTCAGGTAACGATCCAACCAAGCGATTCCACGAGATAGACACTAGATCGATAGCACAAGTCAGTCAGCTGACTGTCGACGAGATTCGATCGTAGCGAGCGTGCGTACCTCGTGTCAGCTTATCCAACAAGCCGATCGAAGACGGCACCGTGCCGCTAAGATGAAGGTTCTGGTTGATCATCCTATATCATCACCATCAACCAGCGATCCATTAGATCATATGCATTGTTGCATCGTCCTCGTTATTATTGTTGCATACAGTATCGTCAACATTGAGAGCTGGCCAATGGAATCCGGTATCGATCCGACCAGTGCGTTTTGAGAGAGATCCAAGACGGTCAAGCTTGTGATGTTGCCGAGAGATGCAGGCTACATCCGCGCATACGAATGCGATCGAATAGATGCAAATGGATGGGTTTGTTCGATGATGCATTCGTTATCAGCAATGTTAGAAAGAGAGCGAGAGATAGTTGGGGCCAACACGAGATGGATAGGTCGCTCGCTCGTTTGATAGAGAGTCCATGAGGTACGTACCAAGGTGCCCGTGAGATTGTTATGTGGCAGATTACTAGAGATATTACATATACACGCACACGCACACGCGCACGAGGTTGCGTGGATAAGTGAGATTGTCGAGGTTGGACCATATATACGATTGATCGCTTGAACGTACACTTGATCGACGATGTAATCATTGCAAGAGACACCGAACCACCCACCATAGGGACATGGGTCTCCAATGAGCCCTTGAATGATAGAGAACGAGATCGAGCGAGTGAGTATGGATAGCAAGGTTGATACCATGGATCAAGCCACACGCGCGCGCAGGCATCTGTCTCATTCGTATGGTTGGATAGCGTACAATTGGTCGCTTGAAACCAATAGGTACCGGCGGTGGAATGGTATAGATCCTCGAGTGCGTCGCGAGATGGATTGGGTCCCGGGTCACAGCGAGCTGGTATCGCCATCGCTACTACGAGCATCACAACCACCAC
>Ga0209915_1001633_pt1 | contig 30147 bp, 51 predicted proteins | sample ThiBiot_750_plan_FD_183952 | JGI IMG/M metagenome (GOLD analysis project Ga0209915, IMG submission 183952) | Wastewater bioreactor microbial communities from Cape Town, South Africa - Thiocy_cont_750_plan (SPAdes) | ecosystem: Engineered > Bioreactor > Thiocyanate-remediating > Anaerobic-Aerobic... | reverse complement strand
ACTCACCGCTGACTCGCTCTCCATCATGGCTACTACCGCCGCGACGTCTATTGCAAACCACAATGATATCGATCACGCTCGCGAGTCGGTCGAGCTCTTCTATCGAATCAATACGATCCTCGATGCTGGATTGGATCGATCGTCGATCGCCTTGTTGCTGTCGTTGTGCGAGACCGGCGCCAATCCCGAGGCCATCGTTGCTATCTTTCGCGAGCTGCAAGCCATCAAAGCACAAGTGGCTGCCACATGATGATGATGACCACACTTGCGTGCGCAACTAGTGTGAGACAGTGGTTGTATTTGTGCATAATTGTGTTGTACGTAGAGGTAGTGAGCGAGTCGTGTGGTAGCGTAATACAAGTACATCAGGAGCATATCTGTGCGTGCGTGTGGTTGTTCGATCATACGTCGATCGGCAACGACGACGCATGCTGCGCTCCTCGAGGCAAGAGCTTGGAGACGAATGGCCGCGCAACGACGAACACCAAGTTGCGCGTCAACACGTACAACAACACACGCACGAGCGCGAAGCTCACACCCGACCATAGCGATAGCAGTGGCATCGACCATGCCGAGCCGAGACACGACCATAACGTCACGCACGCCGATGGCGACGTGGCTTGCACACGGCGCACTAGACTCTCGAATGGGAACGCGATGAACTCGGCGATCGATACGGCGAGCAGCGAGATCGTGGTGCCGAGCCAGCGTGACTCGAGCGTCTCGCGAGAGGCGCCGACCGAGACGCGCTCAAAGATGATGCGTCCCAGGCGCACGACGAGCATCACGCGCAACGACGCCGTGTAGATCGACAGCACTCCGCCGCGTACGAAGCCCTCGATGCCCGCCGTGTCCCAGGTGCGCTGCACGCACAGCCACGCGGTCGGGAAGAACATGTCGGTGTCGGCCATCATCCGCACCGCGACGACGTCGATCGGGAACGTGAGCAAGGTCGATACCATGGAGATCATGGCTCGCGCCATGACGATGCGCTCGCGCGGTGCCGCGGTCTGCGACAGGAACATGGCCATCTGCTGCAGGTACAAGCGCAGCAGCACGAGCACCACGGCGCGCACCATCAATGGCTCGAGACCCAGCCACCAGCCTCCGCTCGGCGTGGTGCTCGAGGCCCCCAGCCAACCGAGCAGCACGTTCCACACGCCGCCGTCGCCTTGGAAGCTCGGCGACATCACCTGCATCAAGGTGGTCGCACGCTCGAGAGGCATCGTCACGAGCAGCGCCACGATATCGGCCACCATCGACAGCAACGCCACTACCAACACGGTCTTGTTGCAGTAGCCACCTTGTGGCGCAAAGCTCTTGTACGGTGTCATGGGTTCATGAGAGTGCGAGTGGCCGTGGCCGCCATGCTCATGCGAGTGTCCGTGACCACTGCCACCATCGTCGTCGTCATCATCATCGTCACGTCGTCGACTCCGTCGAATCTCGCTCGTTGTTGTCGACGATGATGATGATGTCGGTGTCGTGGAAGAGGAAGCGACTTGGATCTCTGGCTCCTCGTCGAGAGTACTTGCCATTCGTTGGATTGGCTCGGTATCACATATGATGGTGTTTGATGTTGATGATGTTGATGTTGGTGTTGGTGTTGGTGTTGGTGATGGTGTTGGTGTTGGTGTTGGTGTTTGATGTTGATGTTGATGTTGGTGTTGGTGTTGATGTTGGTGTTGGTGTTGGTGTTTGTGTTTGTGTTGGTGTTGGTGTTGATGTTGGTGTTGATGTTGATGTGAGCGAGAGGCAGCAATCGATCTCTCGATCTCTCGCTCCTTCTTCGTCTCATCGCCGCGTCATCACCACATCATCTCCCACCGCACCATAGCCATCTCTCTCGCGTTCTACCTGACACCCACCCACCCACTCGTCTGTTCTATCATCATCACCTGAACACTATCTCCCTCTTGTCTCGTGCAATGGCCGCCGACTCACACACGCTCCAATGCCAACTGGCGTACTCGATGCTGGCGTACCTCGCCGACCTGCGCAAGACCGACGACTCCAACGTCGACGCTGAGGCTCTCGAGGTCGCCAGCCAATGTCTCCAGAACTCGTTCGGTGTCGATCCTACCAACGACGCCCATCGTGAGCGCTTCGGAGTGCCGCACTCGTTGCCCGCCATCTTCACTGCCGGCCTCGCTGCGTTGCAGGCGTCATCATCGGCGCCATCTGCTACTGCCGCTGCCGCTCCCGCGTCGGCTTCGACATCCTCGGCCGATGCTGCCAGTACGTCTCGTTGGAGATATAGCGTGTGGATGGCATCTTGATCCAATGGTGCTACTTGTAGAGAGCGTGTTCGACAAGAAGCTCGAGCTGTTCGTCGAGCGTTTGAAGGAGACCACCAAGCTCTTCGAGGGAGTCACCGAGGGCTCGCCTGGTATCGATCGATCGACCGACCCCCCCCTGATCTTGCTGCTCAAGATTGTATACTGCTCGGATTCTTACACGTATTGACGTACTCTACAGAGTACCAAGCACGAATCGAACTCGCCAAGAAGAAGCTGCTCGAGAAGGAGGAGCAGACTCGCAAGCAACAGGAGCAAATGGCCGAGGCACACAAGAACGCTGGTGCGTGCGTGCGCAACAACAGCACCATCGACTATCGAACTCGAGGCATGGTGCTCGATGCATCAGCAGCATTGCTTACTGTTCACGTGTGGCTATGAGTGAAGGCAATGCCAAGTTGCAAGCCAATCAGTTCGAGGAGGCCATCAAGTGCTACGACGATGCCATTCGATTGAATCCCGAGAACGCCATCTACTATGCCAATCGGTACTCCGACGCACCTCAACCCTGTCACACGTTGTAAATACTCACTCCACATCATGGTGTTGATGGTATCTAGTGCGGCAGCGTACAGCAGTCTCGGTCAGCACGATCAGGCCATCGCTGATTGCAACCGTGCCATCGAGAAGGACCCGAAATACGGCAAGGCCTACGCTCGCTTGGGGTTCGTTGCATCGAGCTGGTGCTCGCGACCCGATAGCAGCACTGACCTTATCGGTGTGTGCGCGTGTGTGGTTGTGGCTGTGAAGTCGCTCGTACTTTTGCCTGCAACGATATCAAGAGGCCGTCGATGCGTACAAGAGCGCCGTCTCGCTCTTGTCGGACAATGCGGCCACTCTCGAGGCCATGCGCATCGCCGAGACGGCCTTGGCGCAGCAGAAGCAAGCCGAGCAAGCACGCGCTGCCGCTGCCGCCGCCAGTGCCATTCCTGGTGGTGCCGCTGGCGGTGCGCCGGACCTGTCGGCCTTGCTCTCGAGCATGATGTCCAACCCTGCGATCCAGAATCTCGCCCAGAACCTCGGTCGCAACATGAACCCAGGCGCTGCGCGCGCTGCCCCGGCTGCGGCTCCGGCTGCTGCACCGGCCGCTGACCCGGCTGCCGCTGCGTCGTCGGACGAGGTGGTCGATCCCGAGGCCGATGACACGACCGCTGACTTTGCACAGAACATTCCTGGCTTGGCCGGCATGCTCAACGATCCGTCGATGATCTCGATGGCCGAGTCGTTGATGCAGCAGCCTGGCTTCAACAACCTGATGAGCAACCCTGCCATCATGAACATGTACGCGCCTCTTCGCCGTTGCACCGCGCAGCATCAGCCGCACCCTCATAGAGTGACACACTATTATCATTGGTGGCATGTCATCCAGGGCCCAGCAAGTGATGGCGAACCCGGATGCGCTCAGTGGACTGCTTGGCAACCTTGGCGGTCTCGGTGTCAACCCCAACCAGCCTCGTTGAGCGTCGTCGCTCGATCCGTGCGAGCACGCTCCCTCTCCCTTCACGTTATCTCAACAACAACCACCACAACAAGCGCGATTGTAGACTCTCTTCTCTCGCTTGAATGAATCGATGCAACAAGTCCAGACACACCACGTCGGGTACTCGTACTCGTACTCTACATTCATGTGTTGCTATCTATGCGTTGGGCGAGTTCGCCGACTTGACGACTTCCAAGCGCCCATTTGCATTGATCTCAAGACGAACTCCGGCGCTTGATAGCTCCGATGGCTGTGACACGACCTTCTCGGGCGTCAGTGCTGCAATCTCGCGTTGGTTCTCAAGGTTGTCCTCGAGCAGGTTGCGAATCGCGAGCATCGCCCACTCCTTCATGTCTACGCCGCAGCATGCCAGCGTGCCAGCGCAAGTGAGCTCGCCTCGTTCCAAGGCATGGCATGGTGCTCTGGCGTGAGAGACGTACAAGGGTTGTTGTCGTCGAGGTTGCAGTGGCCAAGCACCACCGTGAGGCCGCCCAACGAGCGCACCTCATCCTGCGTGGCGCGGTGCCGGTACGCCATGTTGCCAACGATGCGAATCAACTCGCGCTTGAGGCCGTACGTGCTGCTCGACGTGAAGCGAGCCGTGCGGTACTCCTCGCTGCCGTGCTCGGCCGTGCTCGCAGCCCGATGGAGCTCGTCGGCTCGCTCGAGCGTCTTGAGCAGCTCGATGACGATCGACACGAGACCCTCGGATTGCAGCGGAGAACGCAGATCGAACGGCGGCACGAACGACGTCAGCACGCCAAAGTACTGCACCAACGACATCATGCCGTCGAACGCCAGTGGATCGTACTCGGCCGGTGGCACTGATGCAGCTCTGGAGCGATGCTTGCCCGCCGATCAGTGTGTTGAAGGTCGAGCTCTCGAGCCGAGGGGACAGCGTACCCAATCTCATTCGAGTCGCTCACGATGCGGTACAGCTCTCGCACGAGGAACTCATACGATGGCACGAATGCCTGGCTCACCTGATCCGACAACGAGCCTCCTTGGTTCTCGAGCTCCTGTTGCAGCAGGTGAAGCAGCAGGAGCTGCTCAGCCGAGCACACTTGCGTACGTTGCCTCAAGCGCACGAAGGCACGGGACAACAGGTCGTGCCGTAGCATCACTCGCATCAATCGAACGCTGCGCAGCATCGATCGAGTCAGCAGCACGACGGCCGTGAGGCAGAGAGTGAGCGCGAGCCACATACACCCACTCGAGCAGATGATCTCGATCATGGCCTTGCGATTGAGCCTCGGTGTGCGCCAGCGTCTGCGTGAGAACCACCTTCCACAGAGTCTCCGGTTGCTGGCCCTCTCCAGCTGCCGAGGTTACTAGATCGGCCATGAAGGCTCGTCTGTGTTTCGCGACAAATCAGCTATCGATCGAGCTCGATCGGACATGGCAGGCGCCAACATACGCTCGTTCCTTGGAGTTGACGCACAGGTTGTGGCTCAGTACCAAGGCAGCTCGTTGAACCTGATCGTCTGCATCCTGTAGCAGTTCCCTTGATTGTACGTCGGCATGAGACGGTGGTTCTCAAGTCGAAGTTCTGCTCGCCGTGAGACGTACTGCAGTGGCGACGGCAGCGCTCGAGCCCACGCCAACTCCTGCGTCTTGTCGTTGTTCGTGATGATGTTCGAGAGCAATTGAGCCGATGAACGAATGGCATCTACTCCGACACATCCCGGTTGGTGGTACTCGAGTCAGTGTCAACGTTGATGCAAGAGAGCGCGCGGCGTCGTGGCGCTCGACTATACCAGTAAGCGTGGAAGAGCGGCTTGCGGTCGTTGGATTACGATGCAGCACTCGTGGAAGTCGCTCGAACAGCAGCTCTCGCACGAGCTCGTTGTTGAGTATGAACAATTGAGCGCTGCTACTGGTGGCTAGATTGCGCAGCAATCGAATCACTGGCACCACCAATGGCATCTCGAGCAATCGATCGTCCTCCAACGATGGTGTCTTGGCGGCGGCAGCGACCATGATGGCGAGGAACGCACACGCGTGCTCGACAACGTTGCATCGATCAAGCGAGGCCCTGCACCATTGGATACGCCGAATGGATGTCAGCGACGGAACATTGGATGATGAGATTCGATTGATCGATTGGTACCGATTGGCTGGGTTGAGCGAGGACTTGAGCAGCAGCGCGAGCGAGGGAGCCTGGTCCAACGTGCAGGCGGCAACCAGCTCGTCTGCTGCTTGGTTCACCACTCGATCAAAGTCAATCTCATCAGAAGCGGTGCATTGGCTCGCTGGTTGTGAACGGCTACTCGCTGACGACGCCGAAGCCGAGCTCGAGGTTCGTGTGCTGCACTGTTGCTCATCAGCAGCCACCGCAGCTGCCGCAGTCGTTACGGTTGGATCACTTCTTCCGTATCGTGGATCGCATCGAAGATGCGTATTTTGCGAGAGGCCATACCGAGAGGAGAGAGAGAGAGAGAGGGAGGTGTGGATGAGAGCGAGGTGGCAGCTGAATGAGGCCCGATGCGTGAGTGGAGCGGCACACAAGTACATTCCGAGCGACGAGGTCAAGAACAGTGATCGGAACGAGCAGACGAAGGAACCGGAAGCTACTGTTCTTGACCTCGTCGCCCCTTCGTTGATTGATTGATTGCCAGCACTCTCGTGCAACTTTGATATGAATCCTACTCGTGAGATAGCTTTGGCACAGCGAGCGTACGGTGAAGGTATACAGCATTGTGAGCGTCACGAATATCTCGCTGCCGTTGCCTGCTTCACTCGCGCGTATCGATTCAATCCCTGCTCGGCTGCCACGCTCAACTTTCGTGGCTTCGCACTCAACAACCTGAAGCTGTACCACATGGCGATCCGCGACCTCAAGCAAGCGATACTGCTCGATCCGCTCATGTCGAGCGCTTGGAATAACACCGGCTTCTCGTACAACCATCTCAAAGAGCACGAGCGCGCCATCGTCTACTTTGACCAAGCGATTCGCATCGATCCCAGCAACGTTAGCGCCAGAACCAATCGAGGACGCTCGCTCGTGAGTCTCGGGCGCCGCGACGAGGCAATGGCTGAATATTTGGAGTCGCGCCGCATTGATCCGCGCAGTGTCTTCATGTACGATGATGGCCAGACAGGCCGAGGTGGCTTGCTGATATGATCGGTGGCTGATGATGCATGGATGGCTACTTGGCAGCCATTCGAACCTGGGCACGCTGTTGGTGCGCATGAATAGGAATCTCGAAGCCTTGGAGGCGTATGATCGTGTGCTCGAGCTGGACCCAGCGCACGTCTTTGCTCGCCATGCGCGAGCAGTCATTGTACGTGGCATGAAGCGGAGCGAGTCATGATTCACAATTCTCACGGCATAGCACTGCGTGCGTGAGTATACAGCTGTTCAATCTTGGTCGGTTCGAGGAGAGCATCGAGGGGTTCAGTGAGGCGATTCGACGCGCGCCACATCTCGCCGCCGCATACAATGGCCGAGGCGTGGGGTACCGAATGATCGACTGCCCCGAGAAGAGCTTGGAGGACTTTAACGCAGCACTTGCATTGGAGCCCACGAGCTCGGGCAGTATGTACGTGAGCCGCGGCTTTGCTTATCGCGCCATGGCCGGGCACGAGGAGCAAGCGATGCAAGACCTGCAACGTGCCGTCGAGCTGCTACTGGTTGAGGTCGAGGACAGTACCGACCGAGCAACGTACTTTCTCGGTCGAGCATACCGAGGCATGGGCCGGCTCGAAGAAGCGATCGCCACTCAGAACAAGGCGCTGGAGAACGATCCGCAGCATACGAGAGCCTTCGCCGAGCGCAGTTATGCACATCTGCAGGCAGGCCGGCTCGAACAGGCCGATGCCGATATGATGCGAGCACTGCAGTTGACGCCGACCAGTACGACGCACTGTTATTGCTGCATCCTCTCCAATCCACTGACACTCATACGCCCACGCGCACAAAATGGTGGCGCGACTTGCAGTACGCACCGAGCTGCTCCGCGAGCGAGCGGAGCTGAAGCAGATTGCAGCTCGCAGTGTCCACGTGCCGCTCACCGACCTCGAGTACCAAGCATACATGGCCCAACGCACGCCACTCGTACATTCACACGATTCTTGCCCATCCGGCGGTCTGCCGAACGTACATGCCAGCAGGTGATGCCACCGTTTGCTCGATGCGATCCCCGAATGAAATGAGGCTAAAGTGGCCACTGTTGCAGTAGCAGCTCTTGTGGCTTGTCAGTCACACGTCAGCAAGCTACAACGACCTCCACGTCATCGGATGGTCGAGTCGTGTCGTGATAGACGAGGAAGAGGTGGAGATCTCGATTGGTTCCGAGCCCACGTGAGTTCCGCGATCGCGAGTTGCGTGAGATATGGTGGGATCACTCGGCTCGAGTTGCCTCATTACCTTCACAGCTCTCTCCCGCTCCCTCTCTCTCTCTCTCTCTCGCTCTCACGTACGACCACACGACCGCAACCAACGAACACAATCCCACGCGAATGTCGTTGCCCACTGTTCCCAAGCTGCCGTTTATCGGTACGAGACTCGTATGGCGGTGTTTGGTCGAGATACTTACGCGATCGGGTGAGCAGACATTGGCGCCAACCTTACGGGTATGCTGCTTGGCATCACGATCATCGCGAGTCGATCGGCTGTCCTTGGCTGTTGATTGATGGATGTCTCCTTCAGATGGCATGTTTCGAGGCATGTACCGTGATCGCAGCGTGCATGACGATGACTTCCTCGCCATGATGGAGCGATCACGAGCGGTCGGCATGCGAGCGATCCTCGTGACTGCTGGCTCTCTCGAGGAGGTCGAGACGGCACTCGCTCTCTGCGCTGAAGACCGTATGATCTCTCGACCCACTCATGAAGCCACTCCGATCGATGCAAGATTGCATGAATCAATGCTCAAAGCGAGAGGGCCGATGCTTGTGCAGGATCGTTGTACACGACGGTTGGAGTGCATCCGACACGATGCGACGAGTTCGATCGAAGTGGCGATCCAGATGCGCATCTGGCCAAGCTGCTGGCCATCGCGCGAGCTCATAGTGGGCCAGACACCGATCAACGAGTCGTGGCGATTGGAGAGTTTGGTCTCGGTACGTAGTGGCCCACGCATGCAGTGGCCTCTGAGTTCGAGTATGGACTGATGCATTCCATTGACAGACTATGATCGAACCAAGTTCTGCAAGAAGCCAGTGCAGCAACGGTAACTACCACACAGTGCCATCTATTGTTTTGATTGATTGATTGATTGATTGATTGATTGATTGATTGATTGATTGATTGATTGATTGATTGATTGATTGATTGATTGATTGATTGAGGACCTTGGCAGGTACTTTGAGAAGCAGTTCATGCTGGCTGACGAGACGCGACTACCGCTGTTCCTACACGACCGCAACACTGGCACAGAGTTCCTCGGTAACGTTGAGCGAATCACAACACCGCCTCGCAACGCCATATCCTCTCGAGCATGATCTCTCATTGGTGGTGGTGGTTATGATGGTGGTTATGATGTGGCAGAGGTGATTCGAGCCAATCGACAACGGTTCACGGACGGCGTGGTGCACAGTTACACTGGCAGCGTCGAGTTGATGGAGCAGTACCTCTCGCTCGATCTCTACATTGGTGCGTGGTCTTGGCGGCTGCGTGGTGCACGCCACGGATCGAACGACGCTCTCTCACGCACACACGCATCTCCGACGCGCCATCGGTGCAGGAGTGAATGGATGCTCGCTCAAGACGCCCGAGAACGTCGAGGCGGTCGCGAGGATACCGCTGAATCGCCTGATGCTCGAGACCGATGCGCCGTGGTGCGGCATGCGGCCGACGCACGCGGCATTCTCGCACGTTCGTACGCAATGGCCCACCAAGCCCAAGGAGCGCTTTGCCATGGGCTTGTGCGTCAAGGGCAGGAACGAGCCGTGCCACATTCGGTACGTCGCCTGGAATGTCGCGTGGATCGGCGCATCTCGTCGTTGACGTTCTTATGTGTGTGTATAGCCAAGTGCTCGAGGCTGTCAGTGCGATTCAGCAGCAACCGATCGAGGTCGTGGCGCAACACGCGTACGAGAACTCGTGTCGCGTTTTCTTTCCGAACGGCTTGCCGAACGAGAGCGAGTGAGTGGAGGCTTTCAATCAATCAATCAATCAGGCAAGACGAAGATGATGGTCCCACCAGCGATCTTTTATATTCAAAAGCAGTGAGCGCAATGGGAAGGAACCAACAAGAGCTGTGGATGAATAGGAGGTTGGGAGGAGACAGGCACACAGACAGACAAAGAGAGAGGCATAGAGCGAACGGGGAACGACGAAGGAGGCATAGAGAGCAACAGCACGAACAACAGCAGCAGCAGATGACGCGCGCGATACGCCAACACCACCCGCCAATCACCATCCACCCATACTAGTAATCACCAACACTGCCGTGGCGTTGCACGAGTGCGAGCAGAGAAACGAAGGGTGGTCGAGATGATCGAATGCACTTGGATCATTCGACGACGAACATGAGCGATGGATAGAAGGAGTGCGGCGCTCAGTGAGGCGCTCGAACGCGTCTATGGAGCACGGCGCTTATCGGTTGCGCACGACGACGACCTTGGTGTCCTGATGGTGGTGCTGCGGCTCCTTCTTGACGACGACGACCTTGTTGGGCTGGTGGCCGTGGTGGTTGTCGGTCGTGATGACAGCCGTCTGGTATCGCGGCGTCTTGACCACAGCGTAGTGCGTCGTTGGTTGCTTCGATCCGCAGCAGCCCATATTGTTGATGACGGTGGTGATGGTGACGAAGGAGAAGAACGGGAGAGGAGCGGGACACGAGGTTCTCGTAGCGTGTGGACTCGACAGGTGGGTGTGCGAGGAGGGCACGAGCGAGGTGGTGTTGAGGAGGAGAGGAGAAGGAGCGACTGAGGGAGATCGATGGTGCAAGAGGAGCGGATTCCCAGCGTAGTACGTTGCGAGCTTCGGAGCACACTTAATATCGTGCCCCGTTGAAAAGTTGTCTCTCTTGCGCGTGTTCGCTTGTTCGCTTGTGTACGAGTGCGAGAGTCAGAGTTTAATTAGGCCCCGCGCCTGAGCAACAACAACAATGCAAGGGGCCCCGTGGCAGGGGGAGGTGCGGGAGGGTGGTGGTAGGTGCGTCAGAGGTGGAGGTCGATAATAATCAGTAAGGTCAAATGGAACGAACAAGCGAACAAGCAAGCAATGCCTTCCGGCTTGCTGAGGAGTCGATTACGAAACGACCTGCGCACGATTGCCGTGTTGTTAGGAGGTGCAAGCGAACCAAGAGACATGGAAGCTGGAACATACGACAACGTTGGGGTGCTTGCGGTTGGCGTGGTGCACCATGCTCTCCATGAAGCAAAGGTCGACCAGCTGGCCGATGAGGCTGAACGAGCGCAATCGTCGTCAGCCATCGAGACTCGCAGCTAGCCAGCTGGCAAGCAAACAAGCGAGCAGCGTACCAGATGCCGCAAGTGAAGAACCACAAGATGCCGGTCAAATACTGGTTCAAGTAGCACCTGCATGCGTGCACGTCGTGTAGCTTGTACGTTGGTGTTGATTCCGACGCAGCAGCAGCAGCAACCGACAGCGAAACGGTCGTTCTGCGCACGATACCTGTGGATTCCGAAGCCACCGAACCAGCAGCAGCACCAAAGCAACAACGAGACACCGAGCTCCTTGACGCCGACATTGGGGTCTCGGTTGGCCTCATCGACGAACTACGCCAGCACGATCAATCAATCAAGCAAGCAATGCGCAGGAAGGCTTCTTAATATCTTGCTGCGGGTGGATACAAACGCGCACGGCGCAATGCGCGTACGTGTCTCAAGAAGATAAGGTCGATGCACTGCCCGATGCCGCAGAGACCAGCGGTGATGAACCACAGGATACCGGTGTACCAGCGACCGACGTAGCATCGATGCAAACCGCTGCAGCAGTGTGTGAATGACGGTGGCGATGGTGATGGCGTGCACGCATCGCTCGTCGTCGCCGTACCAGAGACCGAGGCAGCAACCCAGCCAGAACACAGCAGCGACGCCATCTTGGTGGCCTTGTTGGATGACGACCACGGTCTGGTGTTGATCGCGAGGCTGGCTCATGGCTGGTAGCTGGCGGGCGAGTGCTCGCGGTGGGGAATCGACGTAGTGGCGCGCGAGCGAACAAACGAACAAACAAACGAACGAACGAAGAACCGAAAGAACAGCATCTTTGTCGTCGCCGTCCATCATCAACAACCTATCCATCAACAACCTATCCATCAACAACCTATCCATCAACAACCTATCCATCATCAACAACAACCTATCCATCAATATCAACAACAACCTATCCATCCAACAACAACAACCTATCCAACATCATCAACCTATCCATCAACATCAACAACCTATCCAACATCAACCTATCCATCATCCATCATCAACCTATCCAACAACAACCTATCCAACATCAACAACCTATCCAACATCAACAACAACCTATCCAACAACAACCTATCCATCATCAACCTATCCATCAACAACCTATCCATCAACATCAACAACCTATCCATCATCATCAACAACCTATCCAACATCAACAACCTATCCAACAACACATCAACCTATCCAACAACCTATCCAACAACATCAACCTATCCAACAACATCCATCAACATGAACCCATCGCCGCACTACAAGGACGTCTACACGCATCTCAAGAAGCTCGAGAAGGGCCTCAAGGAGCTTCAATCGGTCGACGACAAGTATCTCCACATCGTGCAACACATCCGTCCCGACGAGAGCGCCACTCGCGTCGAGCTCAACCACGAGCAGCTACAGCTGCTGTACAGCTCCTACAACGAGCTTCACTACACGCTACGGCAGGGCATCACGTATGTTATCGAGCAAGAGAGCGAGAGATGTGAACCATGCACGCTCGTTCGCGTGCACGCTGACGGACTCGAGTGTCGATTGCATTGCAGCGTCGCCGAGTCGTGCATCAACAAGGTCGATGCCTTGCTGGCATATCGCGCTGAGATGGCATCGATGCCAGTCGACTCTCCTGCAAAGCGCCAGCGCCCACCGGCCACCAAGTCGTACGCCTGGAATGCAACCTATCCATCATCATCATCATCGAGAAGCACCAGAAGAAGAGCTCGTCACTGACACTGTTTGGATGATAGACATGCTACTGCTGATCCTCCGTTGCCGATCGGTGCCAAGGTCGCAGCTCGTATCACGCGACCCAAGAAGGACCATCCGGACGAGTGGATTCTCGCCACGATCGTGCGATACGTTGCTGAGAAGAAGCGGTATGTGTGTCCCATGGCAGCCATTCGCGCACGTTGTACAACTCTCTCGCTCACCGCACACGCCATCCTAGCTACGAGGTCGAGGACGAGGAGGCTGACGACGGCGAGGATCCCGAGGCCACTGCCTCACCGCCCAAGACCTACCTGCTGCCTCGATCGAACTTGATTCCACTGCCGACTGACGACCAAACCGACTTCACCAAGGACACCGTGGTGTTGGCCATGTTCCCGAACACGACGTGCTTCTATCGATCGACCGTGGCCTCGGTACAACGCAAGAAAGGCGTTCGCGAGTACCTGCTCAAGTTTGCTGACGATGAGGACGAGAAGGGCGACACTCCCACTCGTCGAGTGGCGGCTCGCTTCGTGCTGCCGTATCCGTCGCGATAGGATGACTCGCCGTGCACTCGACGACTCGAATGTGGCGCACTGTATTCTATCCTATTCTATTCTATTCTATCTCGCACGGGTGCCGTAGTAGTATCAGTAAAGTAGGACCTGTACAATGTCTCAACAACATCGCGAGGGAGTGAGTCAGATGGATTGAGGTGACGTGGTGTTGTTGTTGTTGTTGTTGCTCAGCGTCCTCGTCCTCGTTGCATCATCCTCACGCCAGCCCCATACACGAGAGCCGCCGCTGTGTTCTGCAGGTCCCGAGTGGGCGAGAGTGAGTGTGAGCGGACGATGGCCCAAGCGGGTGATACCGATGGAGGCGGGCCCGAGCTTCCGGAGGAGGAGGTGTATCCTGTACGTCGGCGTGCTTCGTTTCTCGTGTGGTTGGTTGGTTGGTTAAGCGCTTGCTTGGACTGATGATACGAGGATTAGGATATCCTGATCGATGACGTGGTGAGACGAAGCGATCCATCGATGGAACAAACCGTTGGAGTCGTATATGACTTGGCGTGGGAGGAGGAGGAAGAGGAGGAAGAGGAGGAGGGCGATGATGGCGACGGTGAAGGCGAGGACGATGGCGATGATGATGATGACGATGATGATGACGATGATGATGATGATGGCGATGGCGATGGCGATGGCGAGGACGATGGAGATGGTGGTGATGATGGTGATGGAGGGCATCGTGCTCCACGGGAGGCTGATGAGGGCGCCGAGAACGACGAGTACGACGAGGAGGCCGATCTGGACGAGCGACCTCCCGAAGGCCACGTTGCTGTCGGCTGGCTGGCTGGTACGTTGAGGCTCTACGCGCCCTCAACGTGACTCTCGCCGTTATCGATGGCACTCGAGATTGATGTATCGATTGAATCGTGACCAGGTGAGGATACCTTTGAGCTACACTCGGACCTGGTCGTCGTGAATCGAAACCACTTCCCCGGCGAACAGGTCGTACGACAGCGCGATCGACGCTTGGTGCATCCGCAAGTCGGAATCGTTCTGCGTGCTCGCAACTATCTCGACCTGCTGGTATGCTCTTGTTCAGCATATGCTGAGTACTCTATCGAGTGAGCCATTCGAATGATCGATGGCGGATATCCATTGATACTCCTGCGTTGGTTGCGTTAGTATCCTCAAAATGACGCGCAGTACCAGCAAGTGCCATCGCACCTCGTCTCACCATTGTATCCGTTCGGTATTGGTGACCTCGTGACCAATGGAACATGGATCGGAGCAGTTTCTGAGGTATGTTTGTTGTGGAGTCTATGTACTGCTGCTGTTGCTGTTGATGAGTTGTTGATGAGTCGTTGATGGAATCCATTAGATTACGGACGGTCTCGTGATTGAGACACCCGATGGCGCAATCGTCATGTTGCACGATGTCGATATGGAGGATTTCGATGTTGTATCAACATGGAACTGCGATGGATTCTACCCAGGAATGGTCGGTACTGCTCGTTGATCCATGAGGCTCACTCACGTACTCACTCACTCACTCACTCACTCACTCTTTGTCGAGATCAGACGGTGATTCCAGTGGCGTCTCGTGTCTTTGCTCACGGCAGGTGGCTACGAGGCCGCTATCAATCACAACGCTCTGGTACCGTCATCAACATGTTCACGACCTCGGTCTACGTTGATTGGGATCACTGCCAGGTGTGTGTGTCTCTCTTCACCATTCACCAACAACGAGACGATACTAACCACCAATGCTGGTCTCTCTCTCTCTCGGCAACCGAATCTGCAGTTCCCGGATGAACCGATGCCCAACACCAAATGCTCACCGATTGAGTTGCAACTCTTGAGTGCCACGAAGCACCTGCACGTTTCAGTAGGAGAGCTTGCGTTCATTAGCCAAGGTATCCTCGGGCGTGGTAGAGACTGGCCTCACTTGCCTCACCGACGTTGACCTTCTACAGAGACGGCAGCAGCGAATGCCAACGCACTGACGAGAACCGAGCAAGCGCAGCGCACCAACCACGAGTCCGCTCTGCCACCAGTGAGCCATCCAGTGTATCCGTGGGCGTCCGGTGGCAACATGCTCGTGAACAACGTCTCGCACACGGCTCTCATCCAGATGGTGCACACTCGTGTCGATGTGCTGTGGCAAAGCGGAGTGATCGAGCTCGGCCTCGAAGGAACGCAGCTCACGAGCCCCATGGAGGACGACAACACGACGCTCTTGTTCCCTCGAGATAGCGTGGTCGACATTCGCTTCAAGGACGATGCCGCCACCGATCTGCCGGGCGTCTCGGGCACGCCGGTCGACGACAATGGAGCGCATCGAATCGGCCGTGTGTTGTCGTGCAACAACCTCATGCACACGTGCATGGTGCTGAACGAGGGAGAGACCCAGCCCGAGGAGGTGTCGACCTTTGGAGTGTCGTTGCTCCATTCGCACTACTGCGACATTATGGGCGAGCTGGTGATCCGACTCGAGAGCCAACGCGGTGCCCGCAACTGGGTCGGCGAGGTGCTCGCCGTCGGCGAGCGCGAGTACGCCGTACAATGGGCCGACTGTACCACGTCGTGGGTTCCCATCGACCAAGTCTATGTCTACGAGGATCCGAATCTCGAAGACGACGAGGACGAGGAGGAGGTGGTTGACGAGGCCGACGCCGACGAGGAGCACGAAGCAGAGGAAGCCGGCCACGACCACGGTGTTCTTGCGGCAACCAATCAACAGCGAGCGCAGGCTCAAGCGGCCGCCATCGCGTTGACAGCTCCAGCAGCCACGGGCGGCGTATCGTGGCTGGGCTCGGTTCTCACTCCGGCTTCTCATTGGTGGAACGAGGGAGGCGAGACGCCTACGGTTGCACTGCCGCAGTATGACCAACAACCCATTGATACCGAACACGACAGCAGGCCACAATCGGCCGATACCAGCACACCGCCAACAGCAACAACAACGAACACCATCGCCACTGATGATGTTGTGCCATCCGCTACTGCATCGACTGCCCCAAGCGTACCAGCTGATCAAGAAGCCCTCGAGCTCTTGGGTGTCAATACCAAACACGACGGCGACGACAACGATGATGACGACACGTCGGGCTCTGATGAAGAATCGGACGTCGGCGCTGGCAACGAGGCTGAAGGTTCAGAGGCAGACCTGGATGCTCCTACCAGCGAGGACCCTCTCGCTCCGTTTGAAGTGCGCGAAACTCTGGATCCCAACTATTTTCAAGGAGAATCGCCGTATACCTCGGTAGTTCTCGCGAAGCGTATGCTAAGCGAGTGGGTACTCCTCAAGACAAGCATTCCTGGTACGATGAGTGAGAGAGAGAGAGAGAGAGACACAGAGCATTTCTGACTCACATTCTCCAATGCTTCGTGACGTTGAGTAGAGCACGTGTTCGTGCGAGTCTACCAAGACCACATCACCATACTCAAGTGCATGATGGTCGGCCAAGATGGCACGCCATACGCCGATGCACTGTTCTTCTTTGACATCTTTACGCCGATGCGCTATCCGCTTGAGCCGCCACGCGTCAAATACTACAGCACCACCGGTCGACTGCATCCAAACCTCTACACCAATGGACTCGTTTGCTGTATGTTTGTATCGACACGAATGAGCCAGCGAGAGCCAACGAGAGCTAACAATGCGATACGTCTCTGCAGTGAGTCTGTTAGGAACTTGGGACGGCGATGGAGTCGAGAACTGGAGCCCCGAGAGGTCGAACCTCTTGCAACTGCTCGTGAGTATCCAGGGCCTGATTCTCGGCACCGACAAGCCATACTTCCTCGAGGCCGGCTACGACGAACAGCGCGGCACGGCATTCGGCGAGGAAGCCAGCAAGGCCTACAACGAGCAGGCGTTCCTGCTAGCACTCAAGTCCATGATGTACATTATGCGGCATCCGTTTCCGCCATTCCAGGGTAGGTGCTCGAGTGGCAGCGTGAGTGGGAAGGCTGCTGGGCTCGACTAACGTGAGTATGCGCGTGTGCGCGTGTGTGTGCCTGTTCAAGACCTGATTCGACGCCACTTTACACTTCGACGAGCAGCCATCTTGCAACGCATCCAACGCCACCTCGAAGCGCCTGAGCAGCACTCGCGAGGATACTTGTTGATGTTGCGGGCGTTGTCAGATCGCCTGCGACAAGCATTCACGACCTTCCTTGGGCCCGACGACGACCAGGAAACGACAACGACAACGACCTCGACCTCGACCTCGACCTCGACCTCGACCTCTACCGCGAGCTCGTGAGCGATCTTCCCTCTCCCCTCCCCTGGGTACCTCGTAGTACTCGATAGGCATGCACAAACTACTCCTTGAGAATATCGTCAATATACCACTGTAGTGACTGAGCAACGAACGACGCGCGAGTGCGAAAGACAGAGAGGTGCTTTACTGAACGGAATGGAATGGAATGGAAACGAGCGAGGAAAGGGTGACTCACGAGAGCCGAGGCGTGGCTACATCGGGGGAAGCGAAGCGACGCGACGCGACACGCCGAGCGGGGCGCCACGAGCGCCTAGAAGGCGCACGTGTTGGTGGCGTTCAGGTGGTACTGAACATACCAGCCGTTCGAGAGGTTGCAGTTGGCCAACGCAAAGTAAGCCATGCCCGAGGCGATCGAGGCGTTGTTGGGCACGTTGTCCTGCACCAAGATGCTGGTCTGCGCGTACGAGATACGGCTGGTGCACGGCAGGTTGGCGGCAGCGGCCTTTTGCCTGTGGTGCGTGCGCGCGAACGAGGCCGAATGAGTGAATGAGAGAGAGAGAGAGAGAACGAGCGTCGACGCGCATGGCGTGACAGCGCTCGTAGTACGTACCACGAAGCCTCGTTGAAGAAGTAGAGCGAGAGCGGCGACGAGACCGGGATGCCACCCGTGTAGATCGACCAGTCGAGGAGACCGCCCGACGTGAAGCAGTAGCCGGCGATCAAGTTGAAGCCGCTCATCGACGTGAGATCGCCATTGGCGACGTTCGAGGCACCAGCATGAGCACACGCGATCAAGGCCACCACGGCGCAGAGGACCGCACACAACGAAGCGAGACGAGCCATTTGGTGATACGAGGGATTGTCGAACGATACGATACGAGAGATGCGTGCGCGAAGGAGCGAAGGAGCGAAGGAGCGAAGAGGGGAAGCAGCAGAGGGAATATTCGAGCGAGGCGTAGTGCGTTCACGAGCTTGCAGGGTACGGAAATCACTGAGGAGCCGAGCTCGAGGTTGCTATCGTGTTGCAATCTAACGATGCGCTGGAGCTCGAGGTTTGATATCACGAAAGCAAACGAGGGCTTGAATGCGTGGCACGTCAGCCACTCCTTCCTCGATCGCTCGATCTCTCTCTCGTTTCTCAGCCACACCCTCCCCCACCCACCGCCGCTGTGAGAGCGAGAGCCAGCGCACTGCCTCGGCAGCAGCACCAGCACCAGCAGCAGCAGCACTAGCGATTAACAACAATCGTCCCCGTCTCGAGGAATCGAAAGCAATAGAGCTTGACTTGTTCGGTTGTAGATGACCCGTACGTCGGCGCGCGCTTGGTGTGGTTGTTCTGCACTCGTTAGCGAGCGCCGTGTTGATGATGAACTCGCTCGCAGGAGGTAACGCGCGAGATCTTGCCCGTGAGAAGGCCGCCAAGAAGAAGGCGGCTCCCAAGGGTAACAAGGAGGAGCTGTCGGCCGCCAAGCGCGCCGAGCGGTACGTGCGCCGTTCGTGGCGTGCTGTGGCCCGTGGTGCTGACTAGGTTGGTGCGCAGCGACGCCGCGGCCATGCGAGAGAAGCAAGCCAAGGCGGTGGCCGCAGGAGGGCAGTCCAAGTAGCCCCAGCTGCGCGGTATCGTGCGTGCCGTACCGTGCCGTGCCGCCGTGATGCGTTGCTGCCTCCGCGCACCCTTCGTGCGTGCGCGTGTGCCTCGATCCTCGCCCTTCCGCTCTCACCCACCCATTAATTATCTCTCTCTCTCTCTCTCCTACCTATCTGGCCATCCATCCCTTCTGTTCATCACTTTCCTGCTGTAATCTTTGATTGAGGCGGACCAGCAATACATCTCTCGTTCCCCTCGAGCAAGCAAGCAAGCAGCGATGGAAGGAGAGCGTGGCTGTTGCGATGTCGCGCTCATTCGCTTGCTGCCTCGCTGCCCCTCACACACCGTCCCTCCCACATCATCATCGTCGTCGTCATCGTGCTGCTCGTGTGAGGTCCCTCTTCTCTCGCACACATCCCTCCCTCCTTGTTCAATCACCTTCTCTCTATATATCTATCTCTCTCTCTCTCTCTCTCTCTCTCTCTCGATATCTTTGATCTTGGAGGTTGACCAGAATTGCCTCATTGAATCGTGTGATTCGCACACACAAAGCAAAGCACAAACACACACACAGCAAGAGATCGAGATTGGAACGATTGGAGCTCTCATCGTTGCTTGATTGATTGGTTGGTTGATCAACAACAACATCAACACAACAACAATGGCATCGTCCAACCAAGATCAACTCGATATCGCTCTTCATGATGCAGTTGGCCGAGGATCGATTCAAGATATCGTCTCTCTTCTTGATCGACATGCCGCTATCAATTCTTTGGGTTATAATGGAACTCCTCTCCATTATGCATCATGGACCGGTCGTCATCAATGCATCGAGCTCCTCCTTGATCGACATGCCGATATCAATGCCGTTGATCAATATGGCGATACTCCACTTCTTCAGGCATCATTGAATGGCCGTCACCAATGCGTCGAGCTCCTCCTTGATCGACATGCCAATATCAATGCCGTTGATCACTATGGCAATACTCCTCTTCACTGTGGATCGTTGAATGGTCGTCATCAATGCGTCGAGCTCCTCCTTGATCGACATGCCAACGTCAATGCCGCCAATCTAAACGGCGATAAACCTCTGCATCTTGCAGCAGACAATGGCCACCATCAATGCATCGAGCTCCTCCTTGATCGACATGCCGATATCAATGCCATCAATCATCGAGACAATACACCACTTCTTCTTGCGACTTTCGAACGCCGTTTTCAATGCATCGAGGTCCTCCTTGATCGACATGCCAACGTCAATGCTGTTAATGAAAATGGCTATGGACCTCTTCATGCTGCATCGTTGAATGGCTTTCATCAATGCGTCGAGTTGCTCCTTGATCGACATGCCAACGTCAATGCTGTTAATGAAAATGGCGATAAACCTCTGCATCTTGCAGCAGACAATGGCCATCATCAATGCATCGAGCTCCTCCTTGATCGACATGCCGATATCAATGCCGTTGATGAAAATGGCAATACACCTCTTCATATTGCATCATCGATGGGCCATCATCAATCCGTCGAGCTCTTGATCGACCATGGCGCCAACAAATCAATCACCAACGTACGTCATCCATCCCATCCATCCGTTCTCTCTCTCTCTCTCTCTCTCTGTCTCGTTTGATTGCGTGCATCTTGTATCTCTTGACTCGTGTGAGAGGTAAGGATTGAATGACTGACGAACAACGACAATCGATGTGTCGAACTCGAATGACAGATTAAAGGCCGAACTCCTGAACAAGTTGCAGCCTCAACCGATATCGCACGATTGATTCATGATCGAGGTGCGTGACCGAATGAGAGACTCCACTCGAATTCATTGATTCCTCTTGTTGATTTGCATTGGATTGGATTGCATTGCATTGGATTGCATTGCATTGCATTGCATTGGATTGCATTGGAACCAACATTCGATCATCCATCCATCCACGCCCTCACAGGATTCGAGTGGTCACCATCGAATCATCGATTGATTGCTCGCAGCTATCACAAGTTCACGAGGAACGTGATCGAGTTGATGATGATTCGAGACATGCCGCAGTCAGCAGCAGGAATGCTATCATGGCTTCCGAACGAGCTGATGTTCGAGATCTTTCGAGCTCTCTTTGATCTTTACCTTCTCGATCACCAATAGACTCTCCCTCTCTCTCACACACACACACAAAGCATTGAATCATGATGATGATGATGGTCATGAGTCGAAGACCATCATCATCATCATCATCAAGAGAAGAACAAGAACGACAACAATACAAACATCTCGATTTGATGATGATGATGATGAGGATGGGATCGAATACCAACGAGCAAGCAAGCAGCGATGGAAGGAGAGCGTGGCTGTTGCGATGTCGCGCTCATTCGCTTGCTGCCTCGCTGCCCGTCGGTCGCTCTCGCAGTCCACCGTGCCACGATCATGCTGCAGTCCAACACACACGGATCTCGCGTGATAGTACTCGGTGTGGCGCTACTATTGCTCGTGGTTGTAGTGGCACTACCGCGAGTCGTAGCGGCAGAGAAGCGGGTGCATATCGTGTTCGCTACCTACCACTACACCGGCCATGTCGTGCCGATGATGGCGCTCGCCAAGGAGCTCGCTACCAAGCATCGCGATGCCCGCGTAAGCTTCGCAACCACCGATGTACGGCTGACTTCATCGAGCATCATTGTGGGCTATCGATATCGTTGGCAGAGACGCTCATCGACCGCGTGATCGACTGTTTGTGCGTGCGTGCGCTGCCTTCATGCTCGATCTCTCGATCTAGTTCGCCAAGGACGTAGTCAAGCGAGAGCTCTCACGATATGGCATTGAGTTCATCTCGATGGGTCGACTTCCGTGGACCTCGAGTGAGGAGAGCTTGATGATCGCTGAGGTTCGTGGCACACTCCTATCACGCACCACACACACACGCACGCACAAGCAGATATCGATCAGAACGTCGCTCGATATCTGACTCGCTCGCTTGCTCGCTCGCTCCTCACATGAACGCGATCGATGTACTGGCGTGCATGGAGTATAGTTACCAGAGAAGGGCTTTTTCGAGAAGTTCGCAACGATGCGCCGCATTGGAGGCAGTACGTATCACAGATAGCACTATCGATCGAGATGTACGCACACGTGCAGCTCTCTCTGATATGAGGGTGGCGCCATATGATTCGACAGCCACCGAGCGTGTCTCGACCGAGGCATTGATTCAACGCTTCTCGAGCGAGAAGCCCGACTTCCTCGTGATCGATCCGATGGCGAGCGGCGCCGTCAATGCCGCCGACAAGTTCTCGATCCCGTACATGTACATGCACACGAGTGGACTCCCGATGGTACTCGTTCGAGATCGAAATCTCTCCCTCTCTCTCTCCCAAACGATGGATTGAATGCTTGATCGATTGCAAGCAGTATTGGGATTGGATTGCTTGGTACCATGATGCTTGATTGATTGATTCGATTGATTGATTCGGTAGGTTGATGGATGGAACTCGTTCTTCCTCAAGAACCCAGCCAACGTCGCTCCGATCCTTGGCCGTACGTGTGACTCTATCAACACTCGCCACTGTGATGAACACCCATCTCATGCGTTCGACGCCTGCTCGATTGCCTACTCGCTTGCTTGATTGATTGATTACTTGCTTGCCATCTCGGCTCTCGGCAGCGAATCTTGGTCCATTGAGCATTCATTCGGTCTTTGATCGAATCAAGGCCAAGGCCGCGCAGTTTCTCTTGGATACCGTGATGATCTTCACGGCGCAAGCCAATCGAAACCGAGTACGGGCATGGCGCCATGTCAGCCACCCGCTCTCACTCATCGAGTGCCACTCATCGCTGGTCTCGGGTGCTGTTGCGTATGCAGTTGCGAGAGTCGTTCGGCCTTCCTCCTGTTCGTGGCTTGTTCCGCTCGAGTGATATCCCCAACCCGATTCTGCTGGCGTCATCGTGGGCACTGTCGCCTGCCACTACGTTGCCGCCATATGTGCAGTTGGTCGGTGCGGTGTACGACCCGTCGGTGTCGCCTGCAGCACCGCCATCGCCCGAGTTGATTCAATGGCTCGATGCGGCCGATCGTCCGATCGTGTACGTGTCGACTGGCACCGTGGCACGTCTTGCTGCCGATCAGCTCTTTGCATTGGTACAATCAATCAATCTCTCAATCTCTCTCTCTCTCTTTCTTTCAACTAACGTAAGGCTACCCGACTAACTGTCATTGGTACCACCAGGCTGAGGCAATGAACTCGTTGCCCGAGTACAAGTACGTGCAGTGCGCTCTTTGCGTCCAGCGTGAACTGCTCGATACTCATATGAACCTGCTCCCGCCGGCGCTGAATGTGCAGCTTCCTGTGGTCGTTCAAGAAGGACAAGTATGCGGTCGCGCTGCCGGCCATGCAGCAGCACGTACGCATCGAGGACTTTGTGCCACAGGCTCGAGTGCTCCAGCACAACAACACGCTCGTGTTCTTGAGCCACTGCGGCCAGAACAGCATGCTCGAGGCCATCTCGACAGGCACGCCGATCCTTGCGCTGCCGCTGATTGGAGATCAGGTATGTGGTTGTAGCACGCCTGGTAGTGGTGGTGGAGGTGGAGCCATTGCGAGATTGCTGACGGCTCTCTCTCTCTCTCCCACGGTAGTTCCATAATGCCCGCATGCTGGTCGAGAACGGAGCCGCGCTCGCTCTCGATCCGGAGAACATTACCACCAGTAGCCTTGCGGACGCACTCAACGCCTTGTCACAGAATGAGACGTACGTGCTGCAACGACTCGCTTTGCTTGGGAAGGAGCTCATGATCAGCTGCATCTTGAGGACAGGTTCGCGCACAACATGGACCTCTTGCAAGCGCTGCTGGAGATTGCCGGCGGCAAGGAGCGAGCCGGCGAGTGGGTGTGGCTCACGGCGCGACACGGCTACGAGCACCTGGTGCCCAAGGAGCTGACGGTGAATTGGTTCTTGTACCACGAGCTCGACGTGCCGCTCAATCTGTTCCTGATCGCGAGCGTCATACTCTGCACGCTGTACGGTGTGTACCGCTTGATCAAGTGGTGCCTGTGTGCTTGCTTCCGTCGCCGCCGCCACGAGAAGAGCGACTAGGCAGAGGCAACACCATTCTTTGATTCATTCATTCGGTCGGTCGGTCGCTCGATCGATGATTACTACCTACTTGTACTTTGGAGTGCGCGTTTATTACACGGCGATGTGGAAGTTGCCATCGACCCATTGATGTTGTTGTTGTGCTCTCGATCAAATCGAAATGTCGATCGATTACGACGAGATCGAGAGTGTACGGCTGGCTGACTACAGCGACGGCGTTGTCGGTCGAACCATCACCTCGCCGTACACGAGCGACGCCGTGGTGTTGTTGTCGATGCGACGCACTAACAACGAGCCATCGGCATCGTAGCCCAGCACCTCGGCCTCGTAGCCTTCGGCATCCTCGATCAGCTTGGGCTTGATGGTGACCTGCTTGCCTAGCAGCATGTCGTAGCGGCGGTACTCGGCCATGATCGCGGGTTGTTCGAATGATAGTAGCAGCTCGAGTCGATTGCAGAAGACTGCCAACAGCGTCTCGCGATCGATCGGCGAGCCGAGAGCCGTGCGCAGACTGGTTGCTTGCGCTGCGAGCTCGGGCTCGATCGACGACGGCGACATGTCTTGGTTGACGTTGATGCCCACGCCGACACTCGCCACGAAGCTCTGATCGGCAGCCTGCTGTGACTTGATCAGGATGCCACAGCACTTGCGGCCATCGATCCATACGTCGTTCGGCCACTTGATGCATGGTTTCAGTCCTGCGACCATCGTGCGTGCGTACGTGCGTGCGTGCGTCAATACGAGGAGCTTCGTTCGATGCGAAAGATGGGGGCAATCAAGCACGCCGTTGTCGAGGCTTGGATCTCAGCGATGGTCCCATCAATCGAAACATACCAACACTCTCACATGCGCCAGCGACAGCCACCGGTGTCGCAAAGATCAGCATGCTCAGATCGACCACTCGCGCCGCACGAACGATGAACGTGAAGTACAGGTTGCCAGCAGGCCGACTGACCCACGAACGCGATGCCACTCGAGCTTGACCAGCGGTCTGCTGCTCGGCCAATACCATGGTGCCGTGCGGAGCGTCGTGTTGGATTTCATATTCGGCATCGATCATCGTCGAGTCAGTGACGGGCCGGTACAAGAACGAGCGACCCACGAAGCGCGTCCGCAACGCAGACTGGAAGCGCTCGAGCGAGAACACTACAGGACGCTCGCAAGGTTACGCTCGACTCGCACAATACTCGCAAACACAAGGTTTCTATCATGTGAGGCGACGTACGGATGCGTGAGGTTTCGTAGCGGCTCATGGTTCGTGAGATGATGTGAGGATGTGAGCGAGAGCAGGCGAGCGAGCAAATCAATGCAGCCACCAGCCGAAGTGGAATGTTGTTGGCATTCTATCCCTTATCCTCGTCATCATCAAATCGAGATGTTTGTATTGTTGTCGTTCTTCTTCTTCTCTTGATGATGATGATGATGGTCTTCGACTCATGACCATCATCATCATCATGATTCAATGCTTTTGTGTGTCTGAGAGAGAGAGAGAGAGAGTCTACTGGTGATCGAGAAGGTAAAGATCAAAGAGAGCTCGAAAGATCTCGAACATCAGCTCGTTCGGAAGCCATGATGGCATTCCTGACTGCGGCATGTCTCGAATCATCATCAACTCGATCACGTTCCTCGTGAACTTGCGATAGCTGCGAGCAATCAATCGATGATTCGATGGTGACCACTCGAATCCTGTGAGAGGGTGGATGATCGAATGTTGGTTCCAATCCAATGCAATCCAATCCAATGCAATGCAATCCAATCCAATCCGATCCAATCCAATGCAATCCAATGCAATTCAATGCAATGCAATGCAATCCAATCCAATGCAATGCAATCCAATCCAATCCAATGCAATGCAATGCAATGCAATCCAATGCAATGCAATGCAATCCAATGCAATGCAATGCAATGCAATCCAAATCAACAAGAGGAATCAATGAATTCGAGTGGAGACTCTCATTCGGTCACGCACCTCGATCATGAATCAATCGTGCGATATCCGGTGAGCCTGCAACTTGTTCAGGAGTTCGGCCTTTAATCTGTCATTCGAGTTCGACACATCGATTGTCGTTGTTCGTCAGTCATTCAATCCTTACCTCAAGAATCAAGAGACACAAGATGCATTCAATCAAACGAGAGAGAGAGAGAGAGAGAACGGATAGATGGAAGGGATGGATGACGTACGTTGGTGATTGACTTGTTGGCGCCATGGTCGATCAAGAGCTCGACGGATTGATGGCCCATCGATGATGCATAGTGGAGAGGTGTATTGCCATCTTCATCAACGGCATTGATATTGGCATGTCGATCAAGGAGGAGCTCGATGCATTGATAACGACCATAATATAACGCCTCAAGAAGAGGAGTACGGCCAACCTGAGCAGGATCGTTGATATTGGCATGTCGATCAAGAAGGAGCTCAATGCATTGATGACGGCCATAAGACAATGCGCGGTGAAGAGGTGTACGGCCATCTCCAGCAACGGCATTGACGTCGGCATGTCGATCAAGAAGGAGCTCGATACATTGACGATGACCTTGGTGTACCGCACACTGAAGCGGTGTTTTGCCATATAGATCAACGGCATTGACGTTGGCATGTCGATCAAGGAGGATCTCGACGCATTGATGATGACCATTCGACGATGCCTCATGAAGAGGAATATTGCCACTTCGACCAACGGCATTGATATTGGCATGTCGATCAAGAAGGAGCTCGATGCATTGATGACGGCCATTCGACGATGCGCGATGAAGAGGAGTATCGCCACTTCGATCAACGGCATTGACGTTGGCATATCGATCAAGAAGGACCTCGACGCATTGATGATGGCCATTCGATAATGCAACATGAAGAGGAGTATCGCCATATGGACTAGCTGCATTGATATCGGCATGTCGATCAAGAAGGACCGCGACACATTTGTGATGGCCATAATATAACGCCTGAAGAAGTGGTGTACGGCCATCTCGGTGAGTATCGTTGATGTTGGCGTGTCGATCAAGGAGGAGCTCGACGCATTGATGATGACCTTTCAATGATGCCTGGTGAAGAGGTGTATCGCCATCTGGAGAAGTAGCATTGACGTTGGCATGTCGATCAAGGAGGAGCTCGACGCATTGATGATGACCATTCGATGATGCAATATGAAGAGGCGTACAGCTATCTTGATCAACGGCATTGATATTGGCATGTCGATCAAGGAGGACCTCGATGCATTGATGACGGCCGGGCCATAATGTATAATGGAGAGGAGTATCGCCATTTCGATCAACGGCATTGACGTTGGCATGTCGATCAAGGAGGACCTCGACGCATTGATGATGACCGGTCAATGATGCATAATGGAGAGGAGTTCCATTACAACCCAAAGAATTGATATCGGCATGTCGATCAAGAAGAGAGACGATATCTTGAATCGATCCTCGGCCAACTGCATTATGAAGAGCGATATCAAGTTGATCTTGGTTGGACGATGCCATCGTTGTTGATGATGTTGATGTTATTGGTGAACCAATCAACCGATCAAGCAACGATGCCTTGATGATCGAGAGCTCCAATCGTGCCAATCTCGATCTCTTGCTCTGTCTGTGTGTGTGTTTGTGCTTTGCTTGGTGTGTGTGCGAATCACACGATTCAATGAGGCAATTCTGGCCAACCTCCAAGATCAAAGATAGAGAGAGAGAGAGAGAGAAGGTGATTGAACAGGGAGGGAGGGAGGGATGTGTGCGAGAGAAGAGGGACCTCACACGAGCAGCACGACGATGGTGATGATGATGATGTCGGAGGGAGGGAGGATGTGTGACGGGCAGCGAGGCAGCAAGCGAATGAGCGCGACACCGCAACAGCCACGCTCTCCTTCCATCGCTGCTTGCTTGCTCGTTGGCATTCGATCCCATCCTCATCATCGTCATCAAATCGAGATGTTTGTATTGTTGTCGTTCTTGTTCTTCTCTTGATGATGATGATGATGATGATGGTCTTCGACTCATGACCATCATCATCATCATGATTCAATGCTTTGTGTGAGAGAGAGAGAGAGAGAGAGTCTACTGGTGATCGAGAAGGTAAAGATCAAAGAGAGCTCGAAAGATCTCGAACATCAGCTCGTTCGGAAGCCATGATGGCATTCCTGCTGCTGGCTGCGGCATGTCTCGAATCATCATCAACTCGATCACGTTCCTCGTGAACTTGCGATAGCTGCGAGCAATCAATCGATGGTTCGATGGCGACCACTCGAATCCTGTGAGTGTGTGGGATGGATGGATGATCGAATGTTGGTTCCAATCCAATGCAATCCAATCCAATGCAATCCAATCCAATGCAATGCAATCCAATCCAATGCAAATCAACAAGAGGAATCAATGAATTCGAGTGGAGTCTCTCATTCGGTCACGCACCTCGATCATGGATCAATCGTGCGATATCCGGTGAGCCTGCAACTTGTTGAGGAGTTCGGCCTTGATTCTGTCATTCGAGTTCGACACATCGATTGTCGTTGTTCGTCAGTCATTCAATCCTTAGCTCAAGAGTAAGAGATACAAGATGCATTCAATCAAACGAGAGAGAGAGAGAGAGACGGATTGAAGGGATGGATGACGTACGTTGGTGATTGATTTGTTGGCGCCATGATCGATCAAGATCTCGACGGATTGATAACGACCACGCGATGATGCCTCATGAAGAGGTGTATTGCCATCTTCATCAACGGCATTGATATTGGCATGTCGATCAAGGAGGAGCTCGACGCATTGCTGACGGCCATAATATAACGCCTCATGAAGAGGTGTTTTGCCATTTTGATCAACGGCATTGATATTGGCATGTCGATCAAGGAGGAGCTCGATGCATTGATGACGACCTTGAAACGATGCGCGGTGAAGTGGTGTATGGCCATCTCGATCAACGGCATTGATATTGGCATGTCGATCAAGGAGGAGCTCGATGCATTGATGATGGCCATAATATAACGCCTGATGAAGAGGCGTAAAGCCATTTTCATTAACAGCATTGATATCGGCATGTCGATCAAGGAGGAGCTCGACGCATTGATGATGGCCATGATATAACGCCTGATGAAGAGGCGTAAAGCCATATTCATTAACAGCATTGACGTTGGCATGTCGATCAAGGAGAAGCTCGACGCATTGATGACGACCTTGAAACGATGCGCGGTGAAGTGGTGTATCGCCATTTCGATCAACGGCATTGATATTGGCATGTCGATCAAGGAGGACCTCGATGCATTGATGATGACCATTCGACGATGCCTCATGAAGAGGAGTATCGCCATTTCGATCAACGGCATTGACGTTGGCATGTCGATCAAGGAGGACCTCGATGCATTGATGACGGCCATTCGACGATGCCTCATGAAGAGGAGTATCGCCATTTCGATCAACGGCATTGACGTTGGCATGTCGATCAAGGAGGACCTCGATGCATTGATGACGACCATTCGACGATGCCTCATGAAGAGGAGTATCGCCATTTCGATTAACGGCATTGACGTTGGCATGTCGATCAAGGAGGAGCTCGATGCATTGATGATGGCCATCCGTTGATGCGCGATGAAGAGGTGTACGGGCATCTCGATCAACGGCATGGATATCGGCATGTCGATCAAGAAGAGAGACGATATCTTGAATCGATCCTCGGCCAACTGCATCATGAAGAGCGATATCGAGTAGATCTTGGTTGGACGATGCCATCGTTGTTGTGATGATGTTGATGTTATTGGTGAACCAATCAACCGATCAAGCAACGATGCCTTGATGATCGAGAGCTCCAATCGTGCCAATCTCGATCTCTTGCTGTGTGTGTGTTTGTGCTTTGCTTGGTGTGTGTGCGAATCACACGATTCAATGAGGCAATTCTGGCCA
>Ga0209915_1001632_pt1 | contig 30167 bp, 31 predicted proteins | sample ThiBiot_750_plan_FD_183952 | JGI IMG/M metagenome (GOLD analysis project Ga0209915, IMG submission 183952) | Wastewater bioreactor microbial communities from Cape Town, South Africa - Thiocy_cont_750_plan (SPAdes) | ecosystem: Engineered > Bioreactor > Thiocyanate-remediating > Anaerobic-Aerobic... | reverse complement strand
TTGTTGTTTTGTACTATTCGCCCATATAAAATTCTCTCTAGTTTAACTCTGATAGAACTCCACAGTTCATTACTTGAAATAGGCTAAAACACATCTAACTCAGGTTTAAAATCTACGTGTTTAATGCTTTTTTTAATTAAAACAACTTCATTTCATTTTGTTTTGTATTTTTTCTATGTTATCAATCCTTCGTCGAACCAAGAAATTTTTGCCTATTGATAAAATTACCACCCATTTTGCCCACTACCCGAAAAATCTTGGTTGCGCCACTGATTATGAAACAAAATTGTGATTATGCACGAATAATTTCTGTCGTTGCGTTTATTACATTTTCCATATTTCCATATTATTTTGTTAATAAATCGCGTCTTTATTTATCTAATCATTATATACTTGATAAACCAATAGAACATATTTTAAACACAACTTTATTACATATCAATGGTAAAATCAAACGTATTGGCAATATCGAACAAATCTATGTAATTAATTTACCAAAACGACAAGATCGTCGTATTGGCTCCATTGCTCTTTTTCAAACACTGGATTGGAATGCATTTATTGTACCTGCATATACAATTCATTCATCTGAAGTCGTTTCTCGCACTCATTTAACACATGAAGGTCGTATTCGATTAGTTGAAATCGCTTGTTGGGCAAGTCATTTACAAATTTGGCATGAAATAGCAAGATTACAAAATGATACTTGGGTTTTAATAGTTGAAGACGATATTGATCTTGAATTTTCAACATTTGATATTCTTCAATCGTTTCCATCGGACGTATGGACAGTACCGGATTTACTCTATCTCGGTTATTGTGGCAATGCACCGGGTTTACTTATGTATAGATCAATTCAAAATAGTTATCGTATTCATCAAGCAACAAATCCAAGTTGTACACATGCATACGCAATTCGATCACGTTCAGCTACAAAACTTATTCAACTTCTATCAAAGCCATTGAAAGCAATCGATGATACAATCGTTGATCTAGCTAATGACAATAAAATCATTGTCTTTAGTATTCATCCTCCATTAGCAATACAACAATCGATTACATCATTGACTCCGTCAGATATCAATCCGGCCAAAACAACAATTGCATATAGACTAAATAAATGGTTCAATCTTTTAATAGAAAAATGGAAAGGTGTAGAATTCATAGATAGATTACAGAATTCAACATTAGCATATGCTGACTTTAAAAGAGCAGATAAATGGCTAAGAGAACATGAAAAACATTACTGATCGATAGGATTGATACGTTTAACGATTAATAAATCTTCTGGATAGAAAGGAAATTCAGGTAATTCATTTGGTTGACATTGTAATGTCGCAGCAATGACATTACGTGAATAAGCTGAAAAACTACCAGTAAAACCAATATCACCAGGTACAGATTGATCGAAAAAGACGAGAAAATGTGTAAGTTCATTGCCAATATTTTCGATTTGATGTGGATAACCTCGAGGAACGAAATACATATCGCCAGCTTTGAGTGTATAAGTTTCGAATTGTTGTTCATCACCAGGTGAAAGAATTGTCATACGAGCTTGACCAGATATAACATAACCCATTTCGGCTGTTTTTGGATGCCAATGTGGTTCACGCATGCCTGTTGTATTAATACGAAGAGAATACATGGAAATACGATGTAATATTGGCCAAACATTCGATGTAATTGTTTTAACTGATCCTTCAGATTTCGATAATCGTGCTGTTAAACCTTCGGCATTAAATTTAAATTTATTCGGATATTCATATTGACGATTAAGATTTTTAACAGATGCAACAGTTGTTTGTCCAAATACAGTTGCCGATGTACGACGTTGAATGCCATTGAAAGCTTCACTTTTTAATCCAAAAGTATTTCCTAGAACAGCATTACTCATAACATTGAACGCACTTGATAAACCAAAATCTTCAGGCAATTCATTTGTAAATGCAACAATAAATTCAGCAATCGATGAACTATCTGGATCATTGACATTTTCGATATGATGTAAATAACCCGATGGAACATAATACATTTCACCTTGACGAACGAGAAATGATTCATGTTCATTATGATCACCGAAAATTGTAACTAAAGCTGAGCCATTCTAAATTAACAAAATTCACCTTGAATTTTTTTTGTTTTCGTTTGGAGGAAATTAATTATCTTTACCAAACAGTAACCTAATTCATCAGCATTAGCATGCCAATGTGGTTCACGAATACCCGATGGTGCAATCGATACGTATCGCATAGAAAGATCTCGAAGAATTGGTAATTCATGAATGGTTACTGATGAAATGTTTCCTGATGGTCGAATTGTATGTTGTGATGAATCGAGTAATGAAAATTTATATTTTGATTTGTCGTGATGAACAGTCGAACTGGACACGATAAATAACGTCAATAGAAGAAATAATCGATGCATTTAGACTTTGAATTAACTCGAATTACATGCGCTTTTATATATATAGACCTAGATATAAGAAGAGAACGAGAGAAAAGAAAGAAAGAAAAATTTATTTCTAGGGTTGATTTGAACGAAAAAAAAGTGGATTCAATTTAAGAAAAGCATATTCAAAGAAATAAGGTCCACCTAATAAATTCGGTTCTTTAATAAAAATAACATAATGATTGTCGCGAAATCGATCGAAAAAATCATGAATAATAGTAACATTCGTTGGATGAACTTCAACAAGGATTTGTCGTGGATGAGACGTCGGCTTCTTTGAATTTAAAAGCAACGGAAAGAAACTATATTCACCACCTTCAATATCGATTTTAAGTATGTCAATAATTCGATTGGCATGATTAAGTTCTTGAATAACTGTTAGCCAATTTTTTGAATTATTCGGTTGAATTCCATCGCCAAAAGTAATCTGATGAAACGTACAAACTCGATCGGGACATGGATAGAGATTTTTATCGAATGCATGAATTTCACAATGAGGCAGAAGTTTTTTCACTTCGATTTCAAACGAAAAATCACCACTCGAACCAACACTATAAATTAAACAATCGGTACGTGCTTTCAATCGATGTGGATCACAAATCCATTTGCCACCGTCACCTCGAGCACCAATTCGTCGCGCATGAGAACAATGAAATGTTGGCTCCCAATTCGTCAAAAAATAGAATGTATCAGGATAACGAATTTTATTTCGTTCGTTTTCAGGATGAAAAATTCGTTTACGTTCATTCCAAAGTGAATTCGATTCACAAATAAATCCATCACTTTCGATCAAAGATTGTTCACAATCGATTGTCTCATTCAATGATTTCGTAATTGATTTCAAACATGGTTGATAAGTCCAAATAAATAGAAATAATAATGAAAATAACAGTAGCAACGCAAATATTACGTGTCCTTTTCTCATTTGTCATAGAAAAAAAAGAATAAAAAACTTCATAATAAATGCCACAACCATGTGACGTTATTTTATTTACATTGTATAGAATGAAAGAAAAAAAAAGTCCTTGAGATTCATTTCGCTAACTAAATTGCCGTATTTGATATCGTTGATATTTTCGCATACGATTATTTATATGTTTTAATACTACTCGTAAAATTTGTTTGGCAATATAAATTGGTTTTTTCTCTTTTGGAGATGAATCGAATTGTAATCGTTGACCTGATGGATACCAAAAACTATGTGACAACTGTTCATTTTTTTGTTTTAATTTGCAATCCATTAAAAACAATGGAATAATCTGTGATACTTCAGGTAAAACTAGAATATTTCCGAAGTAATTGATTTTTCCAGTCGAATCTAGATCTGGCAAAGCTGCACACACTAAAATACTATTAGTAGTGTATGCATAGCCTAACGAATAGACTGCTGTTCGACTACAATAAATTCCTCGGCCATAGGCTTGTCCATTGACTGATCGAATAACTGGCGCCTGTGAATTCGTTGGATGTGTTTCATTGGGTACTAAGAAGCCAAAACGAAGAATGCTTTCAATATTTATATGTCGTGTTCCATGATAAACTAATTGTGGTTCGAGATTTCGATTATCTTCTAATCGTCTCATAAAATCGATTTGAGCAGATTCATGAATGGGTGCCAATCGAACATTACAAACACTGCTGCCGCTTTTACATTGACTGAGAGACTGTTTGATATTTTCACGATGATTTTTATAGAATTGTTTTCGAAATTGCGAAAAACCAATGAGATATTTATTACCAATTGGTTTCGATCGTTTTCTAGGTCTATCTTCTACTGGTTCATCGTCATCTTTATATTCTTCATCACAATCAAAGTTTCGTTTGACTTCTGATAAATATGATTGAGCACCAAATGATTTTTGTTCGATTTTTGATTGATCTTCATATCGTTTCGAAGAATATTTTAATAGCACTGCATGAGCTTGAAGTAGTCGTGTTGAGATAGAGCATAATGGTTCGTTGCGTCTTCGTTTCCAATGTTTATCTCGTTTCATAGATTGTCGCATTTCAAATAAATAAATTTGGCGATTAATAACAGAAGAATCTTGGCTTGAATTATATTCAAACCCATCATCATCTCCATATGTATCTGGCCACATATACGCGTATATGTATATGAAATGATTATTATAAAATGGTATAACACAAACCAAATATATATATATATACAAATGATGGAAGAATTGTGTAAGAACAAAAAAAGCTTGCGAAATTTTTTGTTCCTTTTCTCTATGAGTCATTGTGTCGTCAGAACGTAAATAACCAACAGCGTTGAAATCTGATCTTATCATTTATTTTGTAATGGAGTTTTTTCTTGTAATATCACTTGCAATTCTTTTTTCTAATGTGTTTGGCAATGATCCATTGTCTGATGATTGCGCACTACGAGCCTTTGCAGTTGAAATGGCTGGATATATCGCACCGGCAAATGTCAAAAGCAATTGGACAGAACTTAGTCGTAGTGCATTGCAAATGAATCAATGTAATCGAAGCATTAGTGATTCTCAGCAGCAATCATCGACTGATTCGAAAAATGAAAAGACGAAAACAAATTGTTATTCGACTGTTTATGTACATGATTTAGAAGGAAATGATTTGTTCGATGGAACATTCGAAAAACCAGTGAAAACAATTCAAACTGCTCTATCATTAACACGAATGCGACGCATAAAATATGATGATAAACATACATTATGTATAATCATACGTGGAGGCACGTACTATCTTGGTACAAATGCCACTATATTCAGTAGTCAAATTGGTGCAATTGCATTGACAACAAATGATAGTAATCTTGTTATTGAAAATTATCCAAATGAACGAGTTGTACTCAGTGGTGGAACATTGTTAGACTTGCAATGGTCTATACATAGTAGAACATCAACGAATCGAACAATTATGAAAGCTCAAATACCATTGTCAGTTGATCTTGATCAATTCAATGAGTTATATATTGATGACCGACGAGCTATTGTAGCTAAATATCCGAATGGTGATCCGTCTACGCACGGATTGTATACAAACGATTCTGGATTTTCTAATGATTCAAACAGTTGGATTCGATCATTTTCTAGTCCAGGTGCAGAAATTCACGTACTATCGCCAAATCGTAGTGGTACAAAATTTCCTAACTATCATCTTATTGTCGGTGGTTCAGCGTCGATTTACAATCCACCTCGTAGTTTTTGGCCTGGCTATGGTATTCCTCGTGGTTTTACAGTTAAAGATGGTGCTTTACCACATATGACTAATTGGACTCATCCACAAACTGGCTATGTACATGCATTTCACGGTGGTTTTTGGTCTAATTGGGTATTTCAAATAGCATCGAGTAATAGTACGAATAATACAATTATGTTTAGTCGTGGCGGTTTTCAAGAAGCTCGTGGTTGGCCATACGGTGGTCCATTCTATGTATCGAATATTTTCGAAGAACTCGATTCATCCAATGAATGGTTTCTTGATAAACTCACGCGTACACTCTATTTTATGCCAAATGATACCATGCCTAATGTATTTGTTGCCAGTCAACTGTCATGTTTGATTTCTATCAGTGGTAGTTCAATAGAAAATCCTGTTCGTAATATCTTAATCGATGGTTTAATATTTACACAAACGAGTAATACTTACCTGAAAGATTTTATGGTACCAAGTGGTGGCGATTGGTCTGTTCATCGCGGTGGAACAATTTATCTGACGAACACAGAAAATATTACTGTTACAAACAATTTATTTACTCAATTGGGTAGTAATGGTATTGCAGTAATCGACTATAATTATGCTACATCGATTACTTTGAATGAATTCGTATGGTTAGCTGATTCGGGTGTAATTCTAGTTGGTAGTACCGATGGAATCGATGGTTTTAGTGTGACAAGTCAACCGAATCGTATACTTATACAATCGAATATTTTTCATGAACTTGGAATCTATATAAAACAATCATCACCTGTACTCATTTCTGTGAGTCGAAGTGTGTCAGTCATCGGCAATCTGATGTTCAATATGCCACGAGCTGCAATTAACATCAACGATGGATTCTATGGTAATCATACAATTAGTTGGAATGTAATTTTCAATGCTGTTCGAGAAACAAAAGATCATGGACCCATAAATACATGGGATCGACAACCATTTCTAACTGATGCACGTCAATCAGGTCTTCCTTCACTATGGCAACATTACAGTTACATTCATCATAATACTATTATTGGTAATTATCATTCAGTATGGCCGCTTGATCATGATGATGGAAGTTGTTTCTATGAAGATAGTTACAATTTTCTTGTCTATGGTGGAAAGAAAAATTATTTAGGTCATTCAAAAATAGATCATCATGAAATCTATGTATATCCCGATGTGTATAAACCTCAATTTGGCTATGGAAATTGTGTGGGTGGTTCAAGTGGTTGGAATGAAAGTTGGATAGAGAATATTTGTGTTCTATATCAAAGTTCTGTTCCATATAATATCGGTAATTGTGATGTAGCAAGTCTCGTATTACCTTATCTAGCAAATAATACGATCTATATTCCATCAGGAAAACAAATCGCATTTGTTTGCAATGTCAATGGAACTAGTCGACGAATGACTTTAGAAGAATGGCAATTGTTCGGATTAGATATTGGTACAACTGTTCAAACAGTACCCGACATGAAAGTAGTGATAGAATGGGCACGTCAAATGCTACAGAATGTTTTATTTGAAAATGTTAAAATCAAAGAAAATAAAAATCTGTATTAATTTTTTAAAGTAATATTGAGCATCATTGATGCATGTGCAGCGAGTTGTGGCGATGTATAACTGCCTGTAAATATTCCGAGATCTTGATGAGTCCATAGATCTCGTACGAGAGCTGATCGATCAACAGGAAATCCAATATCACTCCATTTCACGGTAATTGTTTCGTTACCACCATCACTTGGATTCAGTAGAACGACTGCTTGTGAACCACCTGTCAATGGTCCAGCCCAAATTTCTAATTCAGGTTTCACCATTAAATATTGACCTTTTGGTTTACTTCTCAATGTTTCATCTGTTGTATTCAAAGTCCAAATTTGATTATCCTTGCCATTACATTCATATGTAATGACAGGTGGACCGTAGTAATTCAATAGAGTCAAGCATTGACTAGTATTGAGTTGTGAAACAAAAGTTTGATTGGTTGTATTACGTGTCCATTGTTGATTTTTTCCTTGGCATTGTACTTGTGGATCTGCTGGATGACAATCACTCAATATAATAGCTCCATTGCTCGTAGTTCGACAATCATCGATAGATATACAACGACCACTGTATACTGATCGAATAGTTCCATCTTGTTCATTAAATATCCATTGATAACGTTTCGGATCCATATCCGGCAAGTCAAAATCAGCAACCATAACCGAATTCGATGCATTGGGTGTATGTGATGGTGTAAAAGCAACAATCTTGCCTTGAACACCTAGTGGATCTTGATTGACAGCAATAACTTCTGTATTTTTTAATATAGAAAGTGTTTCATCAGTCATTTTTGTGACATCACATCCAATCAATAATGGTGCCTTTGCAATTGACCATAGAGAAAAATGTGTTTTATATTCATCGTATGTCATTCCTCCATTGCCAATCTCTAACACTAAATGATAAACATAAATTTTAATCGACAAGTATTTATTTAAGAAAATACGAACTGTCTGGATCATTCCAACCACCAGGAGCAGCAATTGCAGCTAATTGATTGTTCTAGAAATAAAAAAAAAATGATATTACTAAGCACCATACGAAAAGACATTACACTATTTATATTGCTAATCATGGATGCCCACGTATCTCGAATATCAGTTGTAGTTCGCCAACTATTTCCGAGACTTGGAGCTAATGGATCAGAACCGCTGACACCGCCTTGAATAGAATGTGTATTTGACAAGAAAAAAAAAACTCTGAATAAATTACCACAAATGGAAAAGAATATAGGTCTGCCCGTTGCATTTAGAGCATCACGCATTTTAGCGATTTCGACTTCGGCAGGTGTGTCATCTAAATTGCAACTATCAAGTTTGAGATAGTCGACGCCCCACTTTGCGTAAGTTGTTGCGTCTTTAGTTTCATAATACAAAGAACCAGGTCGACCAGCACAAGTTTTATTTCCTCGATCTAATTTATCGAAAGGAAAATGGACAGTAGAATTTTTGTTTTGATATATACGCACCTGAATAAAGACCGAATTTGAGGTTTTTCGAATGAATATAATCAACTAAAGCTGGAATGCCACTAGGAAATGTTATCGGATCGGGTTGAATCGTGTTTTGAGCGTCTCGACTACGTTGCCAACAATCGTCCAAATTAACTATAGAAAAGAAAACGATGATATATTTCGAACGAAAACAAGTGCAAAGAATAAAGACTGTATTGATATCCAACAGCAGCAAGACCACTCGATATGAAAATATCTGCTGTTTGTCGAACGACGGTTTCATTGATACTACAATGAAAATGATTCCAACTGTTCCATCCTTTGAGAAAAAAACAAAATATTAAATAATAAATCTTTATTTATTTTCCAAAATTCTCTATACCCATTTGTGGTGTTCGACCAAGGCCATTATTCAGTCCATTCGAAACTGAACTGAGTAATAGCAAGGAAAGAATTGTAAAAATGATCATATACGTATCTTCACAATGTGAAAAACAAAATGAGAATTATTTTTTTTTTATCGCACGACCTTTTGCTTTCAAGTACTCCTTTGTGTAGAAAGATAAAAATTTTATTTATCAAATGAAGGTGCAATCCAATCTATTTTCCATTGTCCTTGAACATGTTTCGATGTAATTCGATAGAAATCATTGCTAAGACGTTCAAATTTCCATGCACTTCCACCAAAAATGTCACCTGTAGCACGATTTATTAATCGATAGAATTCATTGTCGATTTGTTTGATAATCCATTGTTGATTTGGATCATCTCGATAATAGGATTGACCTAATGTTGCATCAAGTGATAGATGAAGAGCATTCTTTGGTGTCAATCGATAGATACCATCGAGTATCGAACTTGTACGATTACTTAATTTGATAATGCTAATTTTATCAGTAGCATTAAAAAAAACTTGATTATTATTAATATTCAGATTAATAATATTTACATCGGCATTATTATCGAATGCATAGAGCGTAGCATTCGTTATTTTCTTGGTATCTTGCAAAGTAAGAACAAGTTGTTGTGGTGGTGGATAGAGATCAAATTTAGCTGTCACATTCCAACTTGGAATTTCCACCCAAATCATTAGATAGAAATCACCATCACGTTTTTGAAATAGGATTTGTCGTACATTATCCATACTACCGTTGAGTATATAATTGAATGTATCGGTTTCAAAATTTGAACCTTTATCAGTCAAAATTGTGATTAGATTTTTAACGGCTCGAAACGATGGTTTTTCTGTAATGTTATAATGTAATAAGCCAAAGACGCCTTCTTGTCCTGCTTGACCACCGTCAGCTAATTCATATTTGTAAGTTCGATAGATTCCACGTCGATAGAATTCAGCAAGAGTACGAGCCGTATATTTTCCATCAGCTTCTTCGGAGACGCCACCATTCGGCAGATAATTATGATGACCAGCTTCAGTACTTTGAACTGGTTTACCCGAAGGCGTTTGTATAGGAACCAATTCATTGAGATACCAATTAATACTATGCGAGCCATTATTATCCCAACCACTAAAACCAGGACAATAACTCCATTGATAAATGTGTACATTAGCATAATCCATAAATGAATCGGAATTACCTACAGCTTCGTATGCGTCTGGAGATGTTAGTGATGGTCCAATAACTGGTATATTTTTTAGTACTGAATCATTTTTGACTTTTGTATAAAGTAAAATACTATAATCTCGAATGGCTGGTACCCAAGACGTATTTGGTGGATGTTCAAGATCATATTCATTCGATGATTCTATAGCTACTGTTGCAGCTAATGCTTGAGTTTTAATGTAATTGAGTTGAACATCGATTTGAGTCGGATCTAAAGGTTGTGGTGGTGGACCAGGTTTCTTTCCTCCGGATATCATAAGTGTTTTAATTCCTAAACTATTATATAGATCAGCCGATCGATTATAAGTAACAACATTGGCTCCATCACGAACATATCGAATACCGGATTCGGCTAGTTTAATTTTCAAATTATCATACTGCGGAAAATATGGATGTGGATCACCCCAATGTGTATTAACACCAATACTATCCACAAATGAGTCTGCAGGTGAAGCTTTTACACCTTGTGCGCTGATCATAACAATCATATTATTGAAAAAATTGCAAAGTATTGAACAAATCACGATTGTTAACATGATATAAATTAGAAACAAAAATGAAAAAAAATCTTCTATAGATTTCTTTTCGTTAATGATATACTATCTCGTTTATTTGCTTTCACAAGTACACTCTACAAAACAGAAAGTCAACATATTATTTTTTAATACAAGCCTAAATGTCCAATCTATGACTTGATGAAAACAAACTTCACTTTTCAAAATGAATACGCTCTTGTTTAAATCATATAGCCTAAAGATAAATCAGAAGTATTTACAAATATTAATCATCGTTAATCAAATAGAAAAACAAAATACTTTCTTTCTTGTTGTTTATGACTCCAGATGTTTTTTTTTTATTTTCGACGCTTTCTAATAAAACTATATCATATAAAATATAAAATCATTTCGGCATCGTTCTGTATGTCACTAAACAATATATCAATTCGCTCGTTTAAATCCGAAGATTTATTACACTGCCAAGATATCACACGTGCTGTCTACCAAGAACAAGGTTATACAGATGGTTATGCTGAAAAAGCAATAATTGAAGGAGATCTGGCTGATATTCAAATGAACTACGTAAATATTTCGGGAGGTCATTGGTGGGTTGCAGTATTTGACAATGAACAAATTATTGGACAAATAGGAATACAACCATTAAGTATTGGAAACGAGGCATGCTATCGAGATATTCTACAAAATTCTGAATCGGCTTTGTCTATTCATCCTGATCAAATATGTGAACTACGACGACTGGCTGTGCTATCAAAATATCGACGACAACACATAGCTTCTCGACTTGTTCGAACTTTAATAGAATATGCAAAAAATATTGACTACAAAGCTATTCATTTGACAACATTAACTGAAATGAAAGCTGCTTGTCAATTGTATGAAAAATTCGGTTTTAAACGCGACAAAATCGAACAATATAATATAAACATAGATTCGAATAACAAAATTAAATATACAAAATCAACTGTTTTCGATCATCATTTAAAAGATTTGCCAATGTCTGAATCACAACGACTCTATGTTCAACACTATTGGCTAATGTTATAGATTATGAAACAGTTTTGATTTTTCTTTTTCTTTTTAATTTTAGATATCAAAGATGGAGAAACGATTTGATACATATAAGAAGAGCATTACTCATGACAATCGAAACAGATTCTGTTGCGATTATAAACCATCAGATATAACAGATAACAAAGAAGATCTCACTCTGATTTGGTTAGACAAATCAATCAATGATTCGATCGATTTTCCGATGATATTCAACAAAGTTCATGAATTAATTGATTACATTCTATTGTATACTAATTTACAAAGTTTTCTCGATTGTATTCAATCAGTTCAAAATGAAAATGTATTCTTAATAGTATCTCATGAAATGACTGAAGAAACTCTCTCATCTATTTATACAATGGATATTATTACTTTCGTATTCATATATAGTATTGACAATACATCATGTACAATTAATTTGAATCCATACAAAAACAATGTAATCATTTGTAATGATCTAGATTCATTCATGGCTGCTATTCAAAAAAATGTATATTTATTTTCGAAACAAACAGTTAGTTTTAGTTTATTTCATAATACTGATCAAAGTTCATTTCGTGATCTTACACATAATCCTGCATCGTTTTTATGGTTTCGTTTACTTCTCGATGTTTATAAACAATTGCCACAAACAACGGACGCTAAAAATGAAATGACCGAAGTCTGTAAAAGATATTACCGAGATAATGATAGTTACATAAAACAAATCAACGAATTTTTTAATTCCTATCAAGAATCGAATGTTGTATATTGGTATACCAAAAGTGGTTTTATCTATAGACTTATAAATAAAGCTTTTCGAATTGATGATATACTGTTGTTATATTTATTTCGTTTCTACATTATTGATTTATGTAAACAACTTGAAATAATAAGCAAAGATTCTTTTCAATCAACAACAACAACAACAAGAATTATCAGATTATATCGTGGTCGACCTGTACATGAAGAAGAACTACGTATTCTACAAGCGAATATAGGACAATTGATATCACCAAATGGATTCTTTTCGACAACAATTGATCGTGATGTTGCTCTATTGTTTGCTGGCGAAAACCTTGATAGAAAAAAAAGTACAATATTCGAAATAACACTCGACCGATCTAAATTAGCTGCCGGTGCAGTTGTTGCCGCTGATATTATGAAGTTAAGTAATTTTCCCGATGAAAAAGAAATACTATTCAGTGTTGGATCAACATTTCGAATAGATAATATCGAATGCAATTCAGAATTACAGAAATGGTCTGTACAAATGACTGCTACAGATGATGGATTAACATACATTCAAGAACATCTCAATTCAATGAGAGTAGATTTAAAAGAAACGAATTCAACACGATTGTTTGGAAAGTTACTTATTGATATGGGTCAATATTCTAAAGCTGAACAATACTATAATTTTACTTTAAAGAAAATTTCACAGACTCACGAAGATTTTCCATCATTATATCATGGACTTGGATATATAAATTATGTGAGAGATCAATTTTATGAAGCAGTACGATATGATAAAATTGCATATGAAGTACGAAAACAAACTCTTCCAGAAAATCATCTAGATATTGCTCGATCATCACTTAATCTTGGAAGTGATTATGCACAATGCGGTGAATATAAAAAAGCTGAAGAACTTCTTATGGAAGCATTACGCATACGAATATTAAACTACGGTGAAAAAGATCATATTAATATTGCAATCGTTTTACGTGTTATCGGAGAGAATTACATATATCTTGATGAATATGAAAAGGCATACGAATATTTAATGAAAGCATTGAAAATGTTTATGCATATTTACACGACTGATCATGCACATCTTGCTGGAACACTTGTTAAATTGGGTTACTTCTATGAGAAACAACGTATTTATAATTGTGCACTCAAATACTATTATAGTGCTTATAGAATGGCAACAAAAATTATGCTACCAGAACATCCACGTTTACAGAAGTATTTTGAAAATATCATCAAACTTTATCAAACAATGAACTGTTATAGAGAAGCTATACTATTTTGTGAAGAGAAATTATCTAGACAACAACAGATACTCGGTAGTCAACATCCAACTATTGAACGATTTCATGAAATACTTAGAAATTTAAGTGATGAAATACAATCAAACCATGACTATATAGAATATATTTATCAATAAAAAGATTAAAAAGTACATATTTGAAGATAGACAATGTCCTTCATTAGTATTTGGATTCGCTCGAATAATTGATTCTAAAATAAATGAACCAATCTGTTCTGTTGATATGTACGGATCAGATGTTTCGAATTTCAAGCATGCATCAATTTTTCGATTAAGCGTTTGATTTTCACGAGTATAACCATCGTCTGTAACGAACAATGGTAGAAAAGTCAATACTGCCGGTTTTACAGATGTGTAAATACTAGCTAAATACGCAGCTAATGCATCGTACATTTCTGGTGTACCTAATTCAGGTGTATAAGGTAGAGTCGAAGGCAATATTTTACCACCATCATTATACCAAATTGTAAAACTTTCAATGACCATGTTAACTATACGAGATGAACTACGATGAGACAAAAAATTCTTCCATAATGGCCCGTAAAATTGCATAAAATTAGTGCAATCGAGTGTTGATAAACTAAAGTAAGTCCAATTCGATGAAAACATTATTTGTGAAGCTGGAGTATCATAGTAAATATTATATTCTCTTGATGGTGAACTCGAATTTTCGTATCCATTATATATACTACCACCCATAGCAAATAATTTCATGTATGTTGATAATGATGGCTGTCTTTGAAGTACATTACCAAGTGATGTAGAAGGTGAAATTTGTATATAATGATAAATATTATCAGCCGAAGCTTTGCTCATTTCATCGAATAAAGCTTGTTCACCGTCTAAAAATACTAATCCACCATCTTTCTTGAACTGATCCAATGAATAATCTTCAGACCATCTGTACTCGTAAACATGATTGTCATCATCTTTATACTGACCAATACCAATAGGAATATCAAAACGTTTAAAAATACTCAGAGTTTTAGCGACGATTTGTGCTCGAGCTGTTGTATTGGATGTTGAACAAATGATTAATTTTATATCAAACAAATCTGGTCGTGCTAACATAAATGTTAACGCTAGTTGATCATCAAAAGCAGTGCCTATGTCAGTATCTAATATCGTTGGCACAGATGATGTGAACACACATAATACAAATAAATGTAATGCAAGTAAAATGTGCATCTTTCTCATCATCGAGCGTGTTTTGAAATAATATTAATATTGAGATAAGAGCAGTTCGTCTTGCGAAAGAAAAATAGATATTTACTTAACCCTTTCAATCCCGACAAATTTTTTCGTTCTGTTGTCTTCATCAACTGTTTTCGAAATCATGTTTTATCGAATAGACATATATAGATAGTCTTCTCTGGACATAAACATATAATATACGTCCGTTAAGCAGACGGCAGAACGCAAAAAAATTTCTTTGTGTTCTCCATGCCATTTACGAGATAACATCCGGGATTGAAAGGGTTAAGATTGTATTCGGGTTTTTTTTTTCTTCTGTTAAGGTCATCAGCAAAGAGTACATATGTCTTTTAACTCTGTGTTTGTATCAAACATTCATTTCACGAAAAAGAAGGAAGACATGCACATAAATATGCATATTTTCAGGATTATTATACATTATTATAGGGCAAGAAATAATTATTTTAAAAAAAAGGAAGAAGAAGAAGAAGAAGAAAAAAAACTTTTTTTTTCTTTTCTTTTCACAGTCTGTTTTCAGTATGATAATTACAGTGAAATATACTTGCATGCATATGTACATGTTGAATTAATTCAACTCTTTATATTATTTTGATGTATTAATGATACATTTTCTTTTGCATAATCGAGAGTGAATTCGTATGAATGAGCTCAAAGAAAAAAAAACCACCGATTGAAAATGTGAATAATCGTTTTTTTGTATAAATAGAAAATCATTTTTCTTTTCTGCTTCAATCATTTAACTTTTTTTTCTTCTTCTTCTTCTGACTGATTCCTACCTATGTCAACAGACACTAATCAAAATCGTTACGAACGATATTCGGAATATACACCTCAATATATATCGTCAATGACTGTCAATCTTCGACAGTTGCAAACAAGTCTTACTGAACAACATCAACATGAAAAAGAGACATTGATCGGATTGAATGAAAGTCTAGGGCTTTTACTACGACGTGTTCAATCATTACAAACACAAAATACTAAATATCTCGATCAAATAGTTGATTTCTATCGACAATCATCTGGCATTTCGAATTATGAAAGTGATTGGTCGGAACAACATACACGTTTGTATTCGAATTTTTCATCCGCTAGTAATGAAAATATTGATCATGAATTTAATTATGAATTATTTCGATTACAAACTGAAATCTATCAAAAGCTAATCGACGCCGAACAACAATCAAAGGATAATCGTTGCTTAAAATTAGAACAAGAATTACAACAATTAACATCGGCTCTTGCCGGAATAAAAACATCACATGCTGATAAACAACAAGAAGTTCAATTGTTAATTTCTCAACGACAAAAACTTGTCGATCAATATTTAAATTTAACATACGCTTTTTCTAATGCAAGAAAACAACGAAAACAATGGAATCTCAGAGATGTAACGTTGAAAAGTCAAATCGAATTCTATAAAAGTCTACGAACATATACACAACAGTAATCATTTTCTTAATTCTGCGAAGATTGAATTTTTCTTTTTTGACTATTCAGAAATATTGGCCATGTTTATTCCGGTGAAAATATTCAATTGTCATCGAGTGATTTGAGTGATATTGTGAAAAGGATTCGTCATGATTTTGAATTGTTATATTCGAAAATTTACAATGCAATGACATCGTATTATGTAGTTAAAACGCAAGAAGTCGAGAATGCTGCTGACGAAATCATTCATAATCAAGAGCTCGAATTGCATCAACAGAAACAAATTCAACAAAAATTACAAATCGAATACGAGGATGTACAAAAAAGTCTCTCAATCGAACAAGAAACTTCGAAAAAACTCGAAGCAACGCTTGGTAAGATCTTTAACTTTTATGATTCATCTGACTTATTTTTTTTTCTTCTTTCTTCAAGAAAAATTAGCCGCTGAATTGGAATCAATTCAACGTCAAAATGAAGAACGATTTGATATGCAGATAAGTGATTATCAGAATATGCAAGACGGCATCGCGACGATCAATTTTAACGTCGGAGAAACGCAACGAAAGTAATTTTTATTTGATTAAAATCGTTGTCTTTGTTTTTTCGAGATATGTTTCATCTAGTATATTCAATTTGGAGACAGAATTAATTATCTATCGTCATTTATTGGGTGATGTCAATGTCAAACAACGAGTAACTACTGTAAAACATCCGACAACAAGTGAAATATCCGACAGATTTGTTATTGAAAATAAAACGAGACGTCGAGGATCGATTGGCATTAGTAATCATTCAAATACATTGATTTTTTTTTCGTGAAAATCAACATATTGTTTTTTTCCTGTAGAAGATTGTGCGCCAAATGGCAAATATATAACTATAAGAAATTATTCAGCATCAAAAGATTTTGATATTTCAAAATGGATGATAAAACGATGTTTCAATACGGTACCTGATCTGTTCTATACTTTACCTGACGGTATACGAATTCCACGTGGTGAAGAAATAATTATTTCTTCAAAACCGCAAAGTAATGAAACATCGATAAAGCATTTGCAAGGTTCATCAGTACCACCACATCGAGAAATCGTGAATGATGATGTGATTTCGTGGGGTAGTATTGGTAATGCAGTTGAAACGATTCTGTTCAATCGAAATGGTGACGAAGAATCATCATATATACAAGCATTAGTTTTTAGAAATGAATAATAAATTTATTAAACTGAAACTATTTTTTAAACATTATTATACTAGATTTTTATTTAAATAAAGAATTTTTTATCATTGCACTTTCATTGTGCAATAACATAGAAATATAATATATATCATTTCGTATAATATCTCTCGTTTTGTTAGACATTATGATTTCTCTACGAAATCAACAAATGACTGATCAAGACGTACAAAAGCTTGTCGAAGAATTGAAAAAAAATAACGTATGTACGTAGATAAAAGAAAGACATATTTATCTATTATGACTTTAGGCAATTGTACATCTAAATCTAAATAACAATTATATTGGTGATCAAGGAGCATTATATATAAGTGAATTTTTACAAGAGAACACAGTAAAAATGTTCTTTTGCGAAAAGATTCTATTCTATCTTTTCTATTTTTTTTTCGTATAGACACTCACAAAACTTGAACTGTGGGACAATGATATCGACGATGAAGGTGCACGTCATCTTAGCCTAGCATTAAGAAAAAACAAAGTAAACAAATAGTTAATATCGATTTAATTTTCATTTTGTTTTTGATTTTGTAGACATTATTGCAATTAAATCTTAGTGGTAATCAAATAAAACCTGATGGTGCAAATTATCTAACTCAAGCATTACAAAATAATACAGTAAACTTAAACAATTAATTATTCGTTGTCGTTATTCACTTTTGTTCTGTGTATAGACACTCGAAGAACTCGATTTACGAGGCAATCAAATTGGAGCTCAAGGCATACAATATCTTGTTCAAGCATTTCAAACTAATACCGTATTAGTTCTCTCTTCTTTTTTCTTTTACTGTACATATATGCATACGTATATACAGACACTTACAAAACTTAACCTTGCTGACAATAATCTTGGACCTGAAGGTACACAATTTCTAGCTGAACTATTAGACAAAAACGAAGTATACTTAATACGATTCAAAGAATTTATTTCATTTTCTCTTTAAACTATATTATATAGACAATTAAACAGCTCGATCTTCGCTACAATAAAATCAAAGATCAAGGTGTTCAGTATCTCCGTCGAGCATTGATAAATAATACAGTATATATATTTTAACTGTCATCATCATCTTGTTTTTTTTCTATTAAAATAGACACTGACACAACTACAACTCGATGACAATGAAATTCGAAAAAGAGGTCTTCAACAACTTGAAAATTTAAAAAAAATAAAAACAAATTTACAATTATCGTTTTAATATACGCGTATTCTCTCGATCTAGACTTTGTCTTTTGAAGTTACACTAGATGATCTTGAGCTTATTCGCCATTGTATGATATATCGTCGTGCTATATCACATTGTCGATAAAGAAGTTCGTATATTCGATCGTATTGAGTTGACGTTAGTAGACTTTGTACTTGTTCGAGCCAACCTTCAATCTGTTGATCAGTAATCGATGCAAGACGAGTCAGTGTTTTACCGATTAAAACTCGATCGTGCGAAGATAATTTATTGAGATATCGATCGAATTTTGTTGCTTCTTCGATAGGCTCATATTTGACTATTGAAAGATGATTCGTATGTAATTTCGATGCCATTACACTGATACCATTGAGTTTGCCCATTCCGAAACATGCACTATGATCGATTAAATGTACTTTTAATTTGGCATCTTTATCTTCGATATCGATCGTATCGGAAATCGTAACGAGAATATTTCGTGGATTTCGATCGACATTCATAATTAAACGATCAAATAAATCCATTGAACCAATAATTGAATCTGTCATTAGTGTTTTCTTGATTCGTCGTGGTAATTCATCGAATGAAATTGTTTTTTCATTACCTTGATTGACATCTTGATGTAATGTAACGAGTTTGTTCTCATAGATTGCTATTTGTACTTTATTAACAGGTAAACCAATTTTTCTTCCCAAGACATAAGCTAACCATTCGTTAACAGCACATATTGGTAGATCTTGTATTTTAATTAAAATCTTTTCATTTTGAGGATTTTTCATCCATAATGAATTACTACTGAAACCTTTGTCCGTATTTTCACCTACATAAGTCCAGTCCGAAGTTATTTCAACAAATGCTGGCTTTTGTTTTTCAACACCATCTTTAATAGCTTGTAGGATTTCATCAGTAGCATTCTTATTTCTTGCCAATGCTTCAGCTACTTGCATGGCACCATGAACCACAATTTTAACTGGTCCTTTCATATACGAAACGATATTATTAGAGAGATGAACTTTTTGACTTATTCGTGATGATGTATTCGAATTCATAAATTCGATAATTTCATCGTCATCATTATCTTGTTCATCAGATCTCATATCTATATCAAATCGTTCGTTTGCAGCACCATTTTTATTGAATTCTTCGAGTTTTTTTTTCAGTTGATTGACATCTCTTTTTAAACACCGAATGCTATCCTTTATGCCATCGAATTCACCAGGTTCTGAAACGTAAATTGTACGAAATAGTTCCTCTTGAATTTTCGCTTCTTTGTCTTTGATATCCTTTGATAGAGCTTTCAGCAAATAAATATAATCAATTAAATCGAATAGTTCATCACCGGATAGATTCTCAATTGCATACTTAAATTTTGCAATTGCTAATTGATGTGTTTTCAATATCGAAAGAAAATATCCTTGAAGTTTTTCTTGATAGTTTTTTAAATACATTGGAGATTCCTCGGGATCACTAGCCGGTGATTGTGCATGCTCAATTGAATAAACCATATCGTTTCTAGACTAAAAATAAAAAACGTAGAAATGAAAGAGACTATATATATATGCGTACGCAAGCGATAGTATCGAGCAAGTGCGCGCTCGAACGAAAAGTATACGTAAATAATGTCATTAAAATGGAAAAGAAACGAAAGTAAATCAACTAGTGTGATTGACACGATATGTTTATTTCATTTTCGTCATTACTATGCGTTCTTGACGACGAACTGTGCGAATGCGAATTACGCATACTTTTCTAACGTGTCGTTTGACGTGAAAGACAAGAACGAAGAAAAACAAAATTACTGCGAAATAAACTTTGAGTAGTAATGATGAAAGAGTGATGACAACTGTCCTGTGGACAATAAAATTTATTAATTATTTGGTGGCCATACAAATGGCAATGAAGCTCGATTGAAAAATTCTACAATCATCATAATACGAATTTGATCATTCGTATCTTTAACTAATTCGATATATTCATAACCACTATTAATAAATAGAGAATTGTTATTTCCATTTTCAACTTGTCCGTAAACGTAAGGAACCATGACATGATACAATGGTAATGATGTTGTAGAATTTCCACTTATTGTCAATCGAATTTGTCCATCTTGTCGAAATAATGCTGGTTTAGTTTTTTGATTCAGTTCACAGAAATCTAACAGTTTATTGTATGGTAAACTATCGGGAAATTTTGGATGATACCAAACAGCATCACGTGTGAACACATTCAGCCATTCCGAACAAGGAAGTGTCCAGAGTGAAAATAGATTTTTAACAGCATTTTCAATTGATTCATTTATATCTCCAATAACTAAATGATTGGATAATAAACAAACTACGAGTACTAAGATGTAAGATTTTAAGTGGAACATATCTGAAAATAAATCAATTAAAAATATCACTTATAAAAAATGTCATATACGATTCGTATATCAAATTTAATTAACGTTTCTATATATATATATTTTTTTATTGGTGTGAAAGTACGCAACTGTTCGTATCAGTTTTGTCGATGAAGTTACTTGTCTTTTAATCGATATTCACTAACTAGTATAGACTGAGGAAACAGGTTTGATTGATTGCTACATCGAATAAGGATACAGATCGAATGAGTCCACCGCCTGACGCATCAAACATACGATTACCGTCCGGTCACCATCCTATTCTCACGTCACCTAAACTGGTATTATAAGGAGGATTTGTTCGATTTAAGCATGTCGGTGTAAATGAATCGAGAAGGATGCATAATTCATGAGTGATATTATTATATGTAGCACATATATTATGAAATTGCCCATCTTGAAATATATTCTGACCCAGATTGATACCAGTATTATCATACTTGCTACACACACCGTATACATTTACATTGCTGCCATCTACAATAGCTAAAGCAAAATGTGTATTACAACCTGAACAATTATGCCATGTTGTTTCATTTGAACCAATTGAAAATAGCAACTGATCCATATTTGTGGTATTAGCACGAAATGATCCACACATACTACGACTAAAATCTTCTTTAATGAATTGATTCTCATTTATGTATGTCAGGTTAGTGCCTCGATCGGTAGAAGGCATTCGCCAAAATGGTGTGCACAATGTATCTAAATTTTCAAATAAGTAACTCATCAATAATGCTATTCTACATACGATTTACAATTGGTAACATAGTAGTTGCACAATTGGCAACCGTATTCTTATCTCTTGAATAACAAATAACACTTGCTTGAATGTTACTTAATGAATCGATATTTCCGACTGTACAAGATTCAGCAAATAATGAACAAATAGTTTCATTGTGAAAATATACTGCTGTTTGACAACGTTCATCATAAGAACATTCCCAAGCGCAAGAATCAACATTCATTATCGATGAAATATTACGAAGATATGCACACGATGAATTTGTTTCATAAATTGCAGATCGATGAATTTCAACAACAATAAAAGCATCGATAATAGGAAGAAGAAGAAGAAGAAGAAAATAGGTACTCAGGAACTGCATTCTGTCTTGTAATGAGTGAAAATGAATTATCGACAAGACAAAAATTCAAATATTTATTTTTTAATAGAAAAACAAGAAAAAATTAATCGTCTGGGTAGCGTTTACCATTGATTGTCCATGACATTGGAGTAAATTGTTTGACTATCGATTGTATGCGTCTTAAATGTAGTTCGTCTAGCATTTCTGAAACATTTTTGATTTCCGTATGATGAACAGCATATGCTCCAACAACACCTGCAGCTTGTCCAATAGAAAATTCAACTGGATGTAGACGAACGGCAGCATTGACTAGAAACGATTGTGCCATTGTTTTACCAATCGGTATTAAATTATCAATATCACGATGAGTCATGGCACGTAAAGGAATGTAATACGGTAGAACAGGATAATCCATATTTTGATACGATAGATATTCACATGTATACATATAATGAATATCAACTGGATAAGTGCCAATACATAAACGATCATCAAATATGTAACCATGAAGATTTCTCGCTGAACCAGTAATCATAGTTAAATTCATAATGAAATTTTGATAACCAATTGATCGTCGTGATTCTCTCATGTATGGCAATTTGGCTAGATGATGACAAGTGCCTGTAGATGATGCTCGAGCAAAGACGGTTCGATTAGCCCATTGTGCTGGTGCTTGATCTCGATACCAATAATGGCAACCGTATGAATGTCTTTCAGAATTTCTAATTGTTTCAATATTGACTCCGCCTTGCCATTGATCTGTATCTCGTTGTCGTTGTGTTTCCTCGGGTGATAAAAAGAAAAACATGCCTTCATAATCATCGCCAAGAGACCAATTCTGTATTGTTATATCATCGACAGCAATTGATTTCGAACTATTTGTAGGTGTATAAACACGTCGAAAAACCCAAATATTCTCCCAACTTGTATTAGCAAGTGAATAATTGCCACCAGCAACTGGTTTCGGCAATGGATTTGGTGGTTCTTCAGTTGGTTCTGCCATCAATTGTTCGAGATACGTATAAGTAATGGCTTGTCCACATGTTGCATTACCTTTGCCAGATATATCGCCATCATATTGTTCCATAAGACCTTGTAAATAACTGACATTGGCCAATGCTAATACTTCACCCCATGAGCTACCTTCCATAATAAATGAAAAATTTGTAAATGTTAATTGACTTTTTGTAAACCATGAACTATCATTTGGTGAATACCAATCTGGTAGTTCATCGGATAAGAATCGACAGCTTGGCTGTTCGGATCGTGGTGTTCGTTGAATCGTATCGATTTCTGTAATTCGACGGCCTGTTGAATCTTTACGAACACGTTTAACAACTGTATTATAGAAGATACGTGCATTTTTAAGACGTGGTGCAACAACTTCATCATGAAATTTTTCAGTGAGTGAACACCATGGTGATACTGTGCAATGGCCTGTATCACCCAATTGATCGAGCATTTCCGAAAAAAGAGGATTTCGATTTTCTGGTTGTCGATCAATATAACCAACATCTAATGTGAAATTACCATCTCTCAAAACACGACCACCAAAATCAGGTGCACTTAGCAGTTCAGCAGTCAATTGCCCACCGGCCCAATCTGTTGGTTCTAATAAACAAACATTTCGACCGAGAAATTTCGTTGCCGATAGAATAGCACCGAAAGCAGACGTTGTACCGCCAACAATCAATAATTGACAATCACTAATCGTTTCAGTGAGTGATTGAACCGACACAATCGAAATCAACAACACTATGAAAATCAATTTTAACATCATATACAATCTTTTTTCGTTTCGTTTTATTTTATCTAAGAATAAGTTTAGAGAACTAAAGATACTGCACCGCACCGCCTTTTTATTTCTTAATTTTTATCATAATGTTATCATATATGCACCAAACGAAAGTGCAACATACTCTCTCAACACCCCTCACCCTCAAACTCATATATTCGACTTAAACAATTAATGGAATAGTAAACTTAATAAGAATCATATAACTTCTCTCTAATTACTTCATCATAGAAAATAAGAAAATAATAGATGTCAGTAATCGATAATAAACATTTTACTGCATGTATCCAATTGGTGCTACGTGTTATTTGACATTTGATGATTCAGAATTGGAAAAGTATACATTTACTACCGCGCAATTGCACTCACCTTTCACATCATACAATTCAAATCAAATAAGTGAAGCGTGTCTTGACAGTTTCTTTCTTTTTTTGGTCTTTTTGCCATGTCTCGTCAATACTATGACGATCCATATAATCCAACTCGTCGTATAAATGTTCAATCTCGACGACAATTACCTCCGACACCACCAGATTTTGGTTCAAATTCGCGTTTTCAACCTACCCGACAGAGTTATCCAGTACAACCACCTCCACCTCCACCTCCAGTTCATTATCCTAGTCACTATCCGTCGTACAATGCGTATCCTACATCGACGAGACAACATTCAGTCAATCGAGTAAATGTATAACTTTAGCATTTATACTTATAGGATTTGAGATTATTTTAACTGTTTTATTAGTATCCAACTCCAACAAATAACCACGTACAACGACGTTATGTCCTGGAGACACCTGCTACTCAATCACGAACACCACAATATCATCCGAGTCAACCGCATAATTATAATCATAATCCTTATCGTACTAATCACGATAATTATCCGAGAAATCAAACAAATGCGGATCAATATAATCGAAGAGATCAGCCGTCTTATCCTGTTCAATCGTAATTAAAATTTAACTCACATTCTTATCGTTTCTTTTTGTCCTAAAATCTTGCAGACAACACCGATCTATAAACGTTCCAGTGGTACGTCAAACATCGACTTCATCACGTCCTCGTCTTCATCATCCTATCCCAATACAACATCAACAACCAATCCCATTACTTGCCCAATTTCTTCAGTACAGATCGAATTTCAAACCTATTCTCAAACTCTCTCTCTCTCCTTTTTTCAGAAATATCTTCTTTGGCGCAGCTGGTTTACGTTTACCATTTGACGACGATGATGATGATGATGACGACTACAACGGTAGAAATGTAAATCGTTCGTCTGGAAGTCCAGTTGATTTCATTACTTTTGCATGGATAAGTCCAGATTCAAATGGAATTGCCATTCCTAATGCATTACGACTTCAGTTTGGAGTAGGTTTTTTCATGATTGATAAAGTAATTGAATTTGAACTTGAATTTATAGGATTTTCTTGAGCTACTTGCTCATGATGAACCACCAGCTGTTGGCCTTTCCGAAAGTGAAATTGAACGTATACCGATAAAGACTTATCGAAAAACAGGCAAATCAAAATCCGAAGAAGAAAAATGCGCTATTTGTTTAAGTGCCTATAAAAATGACGAAAAAGTAAAACGTTTAAGATGCAAACACATTTTCCATCCCGATTGCATCGATCCATGGCTCAAGGTATTCAATAGTTTCTATTGAAATTGTTTAGTTTGATTGAATTTTTTTTAGACATCTACTCAATGCCCAATTTGTCGTGGTTCACAAAGCAACGACTAATTAACTGTACATTTTCGTAGTTTTTTTTTTCGTTCTTTCTTTTTTTTCTCTTTCTTATAAGCAAGAACCATAAATAAAACATTTTGATAACGACGATAAAAAAAGAACATGCTTTCGAAACGAGTGTATTTAGTTACTGGTGCAAATAAAGGCATCGGTTTTGAAGTTGTAAAAAAACTGTCTGAAAAACAATCAGCAGATTTAATTTTACTCGGTAGTCGAAATCAAAAACGTGGTGACGATGCTATCATTCGACTTGGCTCACCATCGAATGTCAAAATTCTTCTACTTGATGTTTCATCAAAAGAAAGTATCGAACATGCAAAACAAGAAATTCAAGAGAAACATGGTGGTTATATCGATGTTATTATTAATAATGCTGCCATAGGCGACATTGGCTTAAGTATGGAAGTATTAACGGCAACATTTAATACAAATTTCTATGGAGTAAAACAAGTCAATGATACGTTGTCATCATTGATAAGAGATAATGGATGTATTGTTAATGTTAGTAGTTACCTTGGAGCAGTTTGCTTGAAACATTGTTCGGAAGAATTTCAAGGGCAATTTTTAAATCCAAATCTAACAGAAACAACATTAGAGCAATTATTCCTATCGTAAATCTTCTTATGTTTTAAGAAAATAGGCGCAAAGTTAATTAGTATGTGTTTTTTTCTTCGTTTTAATTCTTAGATTATTTCAAGCCGTTCAAGAAGGAAAAGATCTGAAAACAATTGGTTTCAATCCAACTGAAGGCGTAGTTTTTAACGATGCCAATGTATTCTATTATAGTGCATCAAAATTAGGCGTAAATATGTTAACTCGTATCGAAGCACGTGATTGGAATAAGAAATATAAAGCAAAAAATGTTCTTATCAGTGCTGTATGTCCAGGATTTTGTGCTACTGATTTAAATCAAAATGCCGAAGGTGGACGGCCAGCTGCATTAGGTGCTGATTCGATTTTACATGTTGTTTATAATAGTGAACATTTGGAAAATGCACAGTTTTGGAAGGATGGCGAACGATTATCATGGAAATAATATTTTTGAAGAAATCATATAGTTAGTCAGTAAAAACAAAAGTAGGTTACCATCGATAAAAGTACTGAACGCACATCGGGTAACAAGTATTATATTTTTAACATTTAATCTTTCCATTAGAAATTTAATTATACACATAATTGAACTTGAAAAGCCTTTATCTCATAAATTTTCTTAACATGTCTCTATTCATTTAAGTATTAAAGGAAAACTAAGTTTGCATGCATAACAAGATATTCAGTGATTTAGCTAACCATGGATGACGACGTTACAACTATTAATTTCGTAAAATATATTCTTTTACAAATCACTATTATTCCATCAATATTATGTGATCTATTTGTATTTGCATATATTATTCGAAATTGGAAGAAAGAGATTGTCAATGCACCACAAAATCATGTGATTGCATTGATGTTACTTATGAGTTTCATTCAGAAAATTGCTGAAACTCCGTTTTCACTTTATTTTCTTTATTGGGGCGCTGTTTTCAAAGAGTCCGATGGCTTTTGTATGTACTGGACATGGATTGATTATTCGTTGCTTATGTCATGTTTACATTTGCTCACTTGGTGTGCCATTGAAAGACATCTATTTGTTTTTCACGGTCAAATGATGAAAAAGAAATGGTGTTTAATTGTATTTCATTACATGCCCATGTTCGTTGCCTTATTAGTTGCGCCGACATTTTATTTTTGTATGATCGTAATTTTTCCCGAATGTACGAGTACATGGATTTATACGTACATGTTTTGCGGAGGTGCATGTTATTCCTACACTGTATTTTGGGGTGCATTCGATTGGATATTCAATTTAGCTACGGCAGTTACTGTTTTATTCTTTGCCAATATTCTTCTGTTTTATCGTTTCATATTACAGAAACGTCGACAGCAACGAATCGTTCAATTCAATCATAAACGACGAATTATTATTCAATTAACTTTTACTGCACTTCTTTATATTCTTTTAATGAGTCCTTCATTGATTCTCGGCGTTATTCAAGCTTTGTGGTTACCAACATTTGGTCTTGACGTACAAGTGAATTATTTTTTCTACATGTGTTCGTATGCAAATCTGTTCCTACCCTTCGTAATTATAAGTTCAATTCCTGGCGTTCGACACGAATTGAAGGAATACATCCACAAAATAAAACAATGTTTTGGTAGAAGAGCTCGAGTACAGCCTCAAACAACAACACGAATGCTTAGGGGAAGTTATGCATCAAACACGTTGACAAAACGTGGCGCATTAACGGAAGCTGTTGTCGGACAATTATAAATTTTTTGATGTTGTGATTGTAATAAATACAAGGAATTAAATGTTAACTTGAACTTCTAATGTTTTATTTCGCGTAGTTGTCAAAGACAGTATTCTAACTAACTAGATTGTTCCATTTTAAGAAACTCAGCATGTACTTGACACAATTCTAAACCTGTAGTTCATTTAAAACATCAACTGACGATGGATGATCAAGAAGCTAAGATTCGTTTGGTGAAATATATTATCTTGCAAATAAGTATTGTTCCATCATTACTATGCGATCTATTTGTATTTGCTTATATTATTCGAAATTGGAAAAAAGAAATTGTCAATGCACCACAAAATCATGTGATTGCATTGATGTTACTTACCAGTTTCATTCAGAAAACTGCTGAAACTCCACTTTCACTTTATTTTCTTTATTGGGGCACTGTTTTCAAAGAGTCCGATGGCTTTTGTATGTACTGGAGTTATATTGATTTTTCACTGCTTATTGCATGTTTACATTTGATCACTTGGTGTGCTATTGAAAGACATTTATTTGTTTTTCATGGTCAAATAATGAAAAAGAAATGGTGTTTGATTGTTTTTCATTATATACCCATGTTTGTTTCTCTATTAGTTGGACCTATGTTTTATTTTGGTACAATCATTGTTTTTACTGAATGTACAAATATGTGGATTTACACGTACATGTTTTGTGGAGGTCCATGTTATGCATATATTCCTTTTTGGGGTGCATTTGATTGGATATTTATTTCTGGTATAGCAATTGTGATTCTATTTTTTGCCAACGTTCTTCTATTTCATCGTTTTATGTTGCAAAAACGTCGACATCAACGAATCGTTCAATTCAATCAGAAACGACGAATTATTATTCAATTATCGTTTACTGCACTTCTCTATTTAATCTTACCGACTCCAGCAGTTATTTTTGGTGTTATTCAAGCTGTGTGGTTACCAACGTTTGGTCTTGACATGCAAGCAAATTACTTTATTTATGCATGTTCTTTCACAAGTCAACTGTTACCCTACGTAATTATTAGTTCATTTCCTGGTGTGCGTCACGAATTTAGATCATGGATTGACCGAATAAGGCGATATTTTGGTGGCAGAGCTCGAGTACAAGTTCAAACAATAACAATAACACAGAAAGAAAATGGCAAATCTAGAATTATGCCAACTGAACTTGCAATGGGACGAATACATTGATATTCTATGATTTATTTAATATGTAATTGTTCCATATCGGAAACCAGTATTTTCATCTTCGCTTCATCGTCGTCGTCGTCGTCATCTGATGATGATGATGATGAAGATGTACTAATTAAACTTTCATTGTGAATCTTGTTTTCTTGATGTACTCGTTTAGCAGCTTCTAATCGTACGTGTAATTTTTCATCGTATGCTTTCTTGCGTAGTTTATCAAAATCGTATCCAGTCAAGTCAAATTCTTTTGCACCTTCAATAATTGAAATTGTTAAATCATCTATTTTCTTATCGATTTGCGCTACTGATGATGTATCCAATCGCAAGTATTGATAAATAGCTGCAGCATTTTTTGCTTGAAGTAATTCGTCACGAATATGTTTCATAAAACTTAAAGCAAATTGAAATAAGAAGATATTCGATGATTGTGATTGGTCGAGAAAAGTATCGAAAAAGAGAAAAAGTGCTTTGAATGGTAGAACACCAACACATAATGTTGTAAACCATTTTTGTACATAAGTTTCAGGTAGAATATAATTTTTCGATAGATGTTTTTGAATTTCTGGTTCGAAATCGGCAAGAAGATAATCGAAAACGTATGCATCAGTAGCAAATGCAACAGGTTCTTCAGTCCAATAGCCAATGAGAACAGTTCGATGAAGTTGACGCATGATTTCGATGACTTTCAATGGTGAATGAGTAAGTAGAAGAAAACCAGCTAC
>Ga0209915_1001619_pt1 | contig 30353 bp, 26 predicted proteins | sample ThiBiot_750_plan_FD_183952 | JGI IMG/M metagenome (GOLD analysis project Ga0209915, IMG submission 183952) | Wastewater bioreactor microbial communities from Cape Town, South Africa - Thiocy_cont_750_plan (SPAdes) | ecosystem: Engineered > Bioreactor > Thiocyanate-remediating > Anaerobic-Aerobic... | reverse complement strand
ACATTGTCTTTTTCGCTTTTGTTTTCAATCTTGGTGCGTGTCGACCAAGTCGATTGAAGCCGCAAGGATATCAGTTTTTCTTCTTCTCTGACAGCATATTTGTCGACGATGCCGATCAGACGAAGAAGAAGAATGCAGGTGCGTCTGGGAGTTTGAGACATGTTACACATATATCGAACCCATTCATCATTATCAATTGTAGACCGATTACGCATGTCTTTTCCTCTGTTCTCTCTTGAGTTTCTAATGTACAATTGAACCTAAATTCATTTTTGTGTCTATCCTTCTTTTTCTCCTCCTCCTCCTCCTTCTCGTCTTTCGACAAGCACTATTGCAATTGCACTAATAGTACCTCTTACAAAAGTAAGAGAGAGCAGAGAAAAGACGCAAGCTGTTGTGCTACTGTAACATTGTCTCTTGTCATTGTTTAGTTTTCAGACACACACGCACATACACATTTTATGTCTATATCAGTTAAGTGACTCGTAATCCCATTCGCGCGGTTGTCCAAGACAAATTACACTAGTAGGATCACGTTTATAATGCCATACGTACATTTATATACACACACACATACACAATTTATACTTTTTAAAAAGTTTACTGACCGGCTACGTTCTTTGTGCAACAAGCAGTGCCTAATTGACAGTAGGTGGTAGAAACAGACACAATATAACCGCCTTTTCTTTGCTCGCCTCTTCTCTCCTCTCTTTCCAACAGCGTCATTTTGAATTCATCTTTTCATTGTTGAATGGAGCGGCTCCCGTTCAACAATTGAAATCTGACAAACACACACACATACAATGGCCAATAGATAATTACTATCTGTCTATGTCGTCGGTCTGTAAGTGACATTGAGATTACGTGAAAAATGGCCATTAAAATCTAGTTGAGACATCAATTTCCTTATCTGTTTTAGACCGGATACAAGAAATGAAGAGTAATTGACCATTGTCGAGAATACACCTCGTGGTAGTAAGTATGACCCGTATCTAACCTTATCATAACAACGAGGAAAATTCTTTTCGCACGATCAATTCAATATGGACCAGTGAATTAGCAATCATCTTTTCTCCAAACTTAATGTCGGCTAATATAATTGAAAAACATCAATTATGAAAGAAAAATAAACTTCAATGCCGACGGTCATTCTATACTAATTCAGCGAAGCAGATCAAAAACGAGGAAGAAAGAAGAAGAAGAAGAAATAAAAAAGTCAAACGTCTTCGTCCGTATTTTACTTTTCTGTATCCATATTGAATCAGCTGAATATGTTCACTCGTTTATCCCATTGACAGACATATGGTTAGTAGCTCGACACCCTGCTGTGAATAAGACACGTATCTTCGAGCAGTGCTCATCGTCTGTCGTGTATACGTACATCTTGAGTAAAGCTAATTTATTATCCTGACAAAACTTCTGTACAGGTGTCGTTTGTGCTTATCAGATCATCAACATTCTGCCAGAATAAATGAACTTTTCTTCTTGTGATTATTTGTTCCGAAAGCAAAAGAAAAATTTCTTCTCATGCTTCTCTCTTTCTCTTTCTTTTCCTTCTCAAATCTATGCGTATACTAATTGCTATTGTTCACATGAATTCAATGTTCAGTCGAGAGAGAAACAGAATGATGATGATGGTGGTGTATACGAACTATTTTTCTTGCTTTAATGATCAATACGCGTGCATTGTGTCAGATAGCATCATCAGATTAGCGCACAGATCAAGGTGAGATCTTCGACTGATCTTAGTAAGTGCACAGTTGTCGGCTAAGATTAAGTGTGAAGAGAGAAAGAGTGATGTTCGCTCAACAGACAGACACAAAAAAAGAAAGAAGCGAGCGAGAGAAGGTCTGTCTTATCATTAATTTGAACCAAATGGTTGAAGGTACTAATCAATCCTCCGTACAAGTAAGTAATCTTACTAGTAAGTTCAAAGATTTTTGAAAAAGAAAACGAAATAATCATGTTGAACTTCTCATCAATGCAAATGTAGATTTATTTATATTTCTAGATGATTGTCGTACGTTTGTTCTTGTTGATATCTCTTGTTCATAGTGAATTTCTTTTCTTCGAACGTGATTCCTATGAATTCTATATATCCGAATCCGCACCTACTATGACCAAAATCGGTACAATTAGAAGCACATCATCATCATCATTAAAAATTCAATACAGACTTCACGGTGATACAAACAAAAATTTCTATCTCGATTCATCAACAGCCGAGTTATTTCTTTCGAAACCTCTCGATTACGAAAGCATAGCACTTTATAAACTAACAATCGAAGCATTCTCTTCATCATCATCAGTTGCTCCAAGTTTCACCGAGATTCTCGTCAATGTTGTTAATACAAATGACAATCCGCCTGATCTCAATCTTGTTTTTTATCCGTCGATTTTATTCGAAACAAATCTAATCAAATATGATTCTTATGCGTATTCAACATCGATTGCAACGATTAATATCAAAGATCTCGATGAATCAACTGAAAATCTAACACTTTCAATCAACGATACTGAACATTTTCAAATTCAATTTCTTCGTCAACGAAAAACTGGCCGAATCACCGAATCAATTTATATTCTCTCGACGAAAAACAATCGTCAATTAATCGAACAGGAAAACTATTATTTATCACTGCATGCTTGTGATAATGATCGACCATTATTATGGACAAATCAATCGTATCAATTTCGAATGAAACCAAACGAAAATCTCTGTCAATTCGTCAATCTTTCGACGATCGATATCAAAGAAAATCTACCCAATCGAACATTAATATCGAATCAATTGACAAATCAATATTGTCTCAATATGAATTATTCAATTGATGACACGAAGAACTTTTATATCGATTCACGAACTGGTTTTCTTTATACATCAACGCATTTCAATCGAATCGAACAGAGTATTTACAAACTAAACATTCAAGCTATTGATCAATATAACAAAAAATATCAACGACAACTAACAATTCGTTTACTTGACGATTTCGATCGAATTCCGTTTTTAACGAAGAAAAAATTACGAATCGATCAGAAAGATTTCTCATCAATCGATCTATTCAATTCGACCTTCTGTCGTTTTCAAGGAAGAATTTATAATTCATTTCGTTTATTAACGAATTGTACACTCGTGAAGATCTCATTAGCAGTTCAGGGCAATTATTTATTTTCAATAGAATTAAATGAGAAAAATAATTATGAAGATACTTTTTTACTTGAATTAACATCGAATTATAATGAAGTTCTTTGGTTAACAATCGTTCAATCCGAATGGATTTTTATTGTACCGATTCTATTAGGCATTTTTTTCATTATTATGATTATTATTTGTTCAATGATGATCATTCGAAAACGAAAATATAACAAAATTTTTCAACCCAAACCCAATTCATCATCATCATTAAATAATAGTCAAGAATCTCTTCATTACAGTAAGTCGAGTCAACTAATCTCTTGTCAACTTTTCTGATTACATCATAATACGATTTTCTTTTCTACGTAGAATATGATGCTGTATCAAATCTGTCAAAATTAAAAGTACATGATGAACATGAACTATCGTCATCATCGCCTGGCAATACAGCTATTTATTTAGTTCATAAATCGTTATCATCAAGTCCAACACGTGATGACGAAGGATATTCGGGTAGTTCGGATGTATCTGAAAATCATTTACCTGTCGAAACAACCATTCTCTCAGCTAATCAACTACTCGAACAGTATCGTATACATGATTTTCATCCTCATCAATCGATCTCACCATTATCATCCTACGATATATCCACTCGAAATAATCCAAAGTGTATGTCTCCTGATGTTTCACTCGTATGACTTCTGTGTGCATGTGTTTGTTTTGATACTTATATATATATTAAGAAATGTGTTGATTTTTTTTGAAAAGAAAAGAAATAGAAGTATTAATATTAAATGTAATGTAATTAAATGAATGACATGTGAAAAGGATAAGCACGCAAAGAAGGAATGATGCAATCGTGTTCATTCCGTTTTTTAAAGATCAAAGTAATTATTAAGATGGATTGTCAAAGAAAGTAACAAATATTAGATAATCAATTGTGTTAATTATTTGAATTGGTTTGATCAAAAAGTAAATATAGAGACCTTGACATATGCTTAATAATATATGAAAAAGTATTTTAACTAAAAGAAAATAATTGACCTTCGCGTCTGTTGACTTTCCCTTGTCGGTCAATCGAACAAATAGAAGTCGAGAGTGAACATTCATTTGTCTCGGCTAGAAAAATCTTTTATTTTCAATAGCAAAAACAACGTAAATAAATGAAAAAAAAAGATTACTATTTCTTAGAACCATAGATTAACAATTCCATCATTATTTCTAAGAAAGAAATGTTTTTTTAAACTAGTTAATGTATTTATAAGTGAATCACTGATGTTTTTCTGTTTGACATCTACTGGATAATAGATTGTTAGACTGAATAATGAATCCATTTTGATTAATAAATTAAATAACCATTCATCTGGTAAAGTTTGCCATGTTTTCGAGTCAAAATGTAGAGTTAATGTATCAATCCAAGGAAAAAAATAGATCACAAGAATTGATTGTTGTTCGGTCATATTAAAAATGGTTAATTGTCGTACACGTTTACTATTATCGGCAAAATTTGTTTGATCAATATTTGCTATTTCGTCTAAGGTTTGATAGTATTGATGTGTTCCTTTTTGATTATTACGAATGTATTTACATGCAGAAGTTTTCAGTGAAGAAGGAAGCTTTTCTTGAGTCCAATTATTTGTTTCGAAATAAAATTTTATTTCATTTGAAAGCCATTGATTTTTCATTGATGAAATCGTTTTAAGTTTTGAAAAGATTTTAAAAATTAAGAATACTGATGGATATTCGTATCTATTGATATTCATTTGAGAAGATATGATTAAATGATGAACATTAATGAAATCATGACAGGAAGCCTTTGTTAGAGTAAAATTCGAGAAACTACCAGTAAGTTCAAATGTATCGAAATGAAACGGTAATGTGTAAATATGACGTTCGTGTGCATTTGTAACATCGGTCGAAACTTTAACGGATCGATTTGTCCAGAAATGAGATGTAAATGAAAAGAGATAGAGTTCATTGGAGATTGAATTATTGTTCGGAGTTTGTTTGTGAACGAAATAGAAATGTAATTCAGTTAATTGATAGAAGTTTCGAAAGATTTTTTCTAATGCTAATCCACCAATTTCAACTTTTGATTGTGCTTTATCAACAAATCTCGCTTGTAATGATAGTTTTTTCAAATTAATATGTGGTGTTAAAATTTGCTGAAAGATATCCAGTGTAATTGCTTCTTTGATAGTCAACGTAAGCATTGTTAAATTATTGAGTGCTTGAATTTTCGAGATATTATTCGTGTCCAAAACGGTCTTTTCAATAGTACATTTTAAAATTTGTAATTGTGGAAGATAATTGAAGAGAATGATCAGATCATTGATAGTAGATAATGTGATTGTTAGTTCACGTAGATTTTTATTTGGTAATCGTCCAATTAATCGAGTCATATCGAAATTTACACCAGTAATAAAACAATCGGTTAATGATTGATCTGTTGGAATGAAAATATGATCAAGTAGTAATGTTTCAATTAATTTATTATTTTCAGTAGTTGATAATGATAAACGCCAAAGATGTTTAAGTAATGGATGGATAGTTGAAAGGTATTTTGATAATTCATCGGATCTGATTGAATCAAATGTTAGTGCTTCTAACTGATTGAGTTGAGACCAATCGAAATTCGAAAGTATTTCACTGATTTGACCGAAAGTTGCCTCATTACTTAAACGAAGTACGCGTAACTTATCGGGCGAATAAGGTAGCAATGATTGTAACAAACATTGAAACGAAGATTTGCTAATTAAACGACAATCAAGTGTATGTTTGTATGGTTCAATAAGAACATCTAACTGCGAATTAAGATCTATGAATGAGTAGAGAAGATCGATTGGACGTAAATAAGAGAAAATTTGAAGAATAATTTCTGAACAAAGATATTCAAATGTTGTTCTAAGATAAAAAAAATTAAGTTTTTACATTTTATTCATTAGAACGTTTAAATCTTTACTTATTTTGCACATCGGAAGAATCTACAGAGCTTTGAAAATGTTTACTTTCTGGAATATCTTCAGCTATTTCATCTGTATCAGTCATTATTTGACCATATGTACGTTTCATTATTTTGCTGATTGTTGCAAGAAACGACATTATTATTTATTTCAGTCTAAAAACAAAATTCTTGCCAGCCAATACAAAAGAAAGACATCTAGCATATCTGTTGACCCGTTTGCATCTTTATTGAGGGTAAAAGAATCTAAACCAATAGAAATATTGGTTTTAAGATTGCAAATATGATTCAATAACCTATCAAATTCTTTCATACGAATATGTTTTTAACAAATAAATTGAAGAGAAAATATTTTCATTAGATTTCTGCTTGCTATATTTATGGGATATTCCATTTCAACTCAAATTATGCTCTATGAAAAACAATTAGAGCAAACATAGAAAAAAGGAAAACATGCACAGAAAAGAAAGAATTTTGACACAACAACCATTGTAAAACAAAAACGAAAAACAAGCTTTTTGTTCACTTATTTTCGATTATTAGAAAAGACAAGGTAATAATCAGTGAATGTTCTATATTAATCTGCATAGAAGACCAAAAAAGAAAATGAAAAAAGATATACACATACACACGAATAAGGAACAATCAAAGAAAAAAAACCATTTCATTGTTAATAAATAGAATATGACAGAGGAAATCTTTGTAAAAAAAATGAATCGGTAAACATTTATAATGATGATTCATCACTCTATCAGTTGCACAAAAAAACACGAAGAAGAAGAAGAAGAAGAAATACAACATCTATATGAGCCATAGGGAAGGAGTATTTATGTTTTCCGATGGAAAATACTTGAAATGAACACACTGCAACTGAATATTTAATGTGTACCGGCACTCATTCATTTACAAAACACACAATTCAACAAAGAAAAACAGAAGACGAAGAAGAAGAATTTTCTTTATTTATTGCATAGCCGCTCGATAAGAGAGAAGGAGGGTTTTGTTTTTAAACATTGTGTGTTCGTTGATCATTAACAAGAAATACAATCAAAAATAGATATTTCTATGAATATATGACAGCGAATCGCGCGGGTACACACAATAAACATACATGTACATAAAAAGCGAAGAAAAAAAAATCGAGATACGAAAATGAGATTTATTCGATGTCATGAGAAATCAAAATACATGGTGAACAAGTCGTTTACGATTGAGGAATATCATCAGTCGACACAATGTCAGCTCCATTCGATTGGTTGTTATCTCCGTTAGTAGATTTCGTTTTCGATTTCCGAGAGAACAACGATGGATGTCGTTTTAATTTCGAATGATCATTCTAAGTAAAACAAAATTTAAATATTAAATCAAATGATTAACCAAAGAAAAACAAAAGGTAACAGGTTTAGACTACTACAGAGAGAGAGAGAGAGAGACAACATCAATTTCAATTACCATTCTACGAAGACTGTCTATCCAACTGTAAGAAAATCCGAGATGAATTCTTATTTATAAATCTCATTTCTCAGACACTTACTTCGTCTATTTTTCGTTCGGTACCATTCACAATTAGTAATCGAAATTCTCGTTCAAGAATCTGACGTGTCTAAAACGAAATCATCAATTCATCTTTCAATTTTCTTTCGTTCAATTACCGTTGTTTGTTGATTCGGTATTTGCAGAGCTAATGCTAACGTATTGTGATCAAACGTTTCGTCGAGTGCAATCAAACCACCGTGAACACCCGTTTCAGTTAGATTATTTGCATATTCTTTCAAACCATTGATACTTGACAACCATTGAACGATACGTTCGTTTGTCCATATAAGAACGTCGATGTTTTCATTCAATGATTGTTCACGTCTTTGATCGAGTTCTTTTTTATCATAATTAAGACGTTTTAAAACCATAATTCCATACTGAAGACTTGTTCTATTGAGATCAAAATTTATCTATTTGTTTTGTTTTATTCGAAAGGAATTTACCGATGAAAACTATCGACCATTTTCAAATGTTTATTCAAATCTTTTTTGCTCAAATGTTCGAGCATTCGTGCATCGACTAAACATTCCATAAAATAGGATCGATATTGCGGTAGACCAAGACTCGGTAACCATTCGTTGCCAATCCATTCGTGATCCATTTCACCGAATGCCAAAGACTAAACAGCCGAAGATCAATTTTAAAATCATTTGTTTCTTTTTCTCTTCCAAATTCCTACTGTCACAGATGTTCGTGGTCCATCCGGCGAAGTTAAATTCAAAATTTCTTGTATTGCTAATCGAAGTTTTAGCCGATGTAACGGATTACTAATTCCGATTTGTCGTTGAATTTCTTCTTCATTCAATTCCGACATAATTGCACCTGATTTGACATTAGCACGACATGCAGCCACATACCACGCTGGCATTTTAACCCATAACTAAATGTTTATATTACAAGGATTTGTCCCTGATAATCAACAAAGAAAAACATACTTCAAGCCAAGCAACAACAGTCGCGCCATCCCATGTCGGGAATGGACGATTATTTTGAATGGCATCTTCGAGTAATTCTTGTCTAAAACGTTCGAAAATAAACAAAATTATTCGAAATGATAAATAAATTGTTACTTTTTCTTCATTCGTCTATCGAATTCAGTCTTTCCGAGACTAAGTAATGTGCCGCCTGTCGTTGATTCATTCATGTCATTATGCAATGTACTATCTGCTGGAACCGATGAAGCTAAAATTAATTTCATGAAAACTCGAAATTTCATTTGTTTTTGTTTGTCTTCGTACCTCGAGTTGTGTACGGTGATGAATAAGTTTGTTGATAAGACGAACTCGGTTGATGAATACTTTCATGCATAGGTTTCGTCTCAATGCCGCCGCCAGGTTTACGTGTAAACAATCGACCCAAGGAATTTCGAATGCCTTTCTTCTTCTGTTGCTGTTGATTTCGTGCATAGATACTATTTTCATCGCCTGACGTGGAATTTTGAGAACTAATTGGACTGGGAGAATCTTGATGAGTGAATGACGTCGCTTGAATAACGGACGGATTTGGACTAGAAAATAGATTATTTATCGAAACGTGAAATTATGTTGTCAAATTTACTAATAATGCCTCGTTGTTGAATCATCGAAATGAGTGAGATTATTGTTTTTGGCTGGATTTGTACTCATACGATATTGATTCTGCATACTTGACGATGAATGATAGATATGCTGAGGAGTAGCCGTACGAATATTCGATGTCAATCGAGGTGGAGTTACTGGTGGACTAGATTCACATTTGAGAAAACGTGTTGGTGTACCGTAATCATTACGGAATTGTCGAGGAGATTGATGATGTAATGTATGATCGTAATCGCCTGATGAATCAGACATCATATTATATCCATACATATGTGCAGTTGTCATACCCGGTGGAGCCTGAAATAGCGATCTCAAAAACTGATTATTTTCAATTATTATTTTGAATAAATACCGTATTAAATTTAGATCGTTTGTCCATGGGTGGTAATCGTGCTGCTGAAAAGTTCGTACTCGTTATCGGCGGTGAATTTCTCATGTATGCTGGTGATAAATGCGATTGATATGGTCCAATTGACCCATTAGTTGAACGATGCATTTGATGATGATTTAATTCGTCTTCGTCGTCATCATCATCTAACCCATCGGTTAAATGATAAACTGAACTGCCAACACGTGATTCGAGTTCCTCGGCACGTAGTTCAGCATCGACTTTTTCGGCTTGGATAAGACGAATTTCATTATTGATTGCGTCGAGTTGTTCTTGGAGGACAAGTGCTAATGCTTGAGCATCATTATGCATTGGTTGCGCGGACATTGTTCCATTGTTAATTGTCACCGGATGATGATGTTGATAGAGAGAATCTTCATCGTCAGTTGTCAATTCAACGTCAGATGATTCGAATGCTAAACGAACATCGTTGATAACTTGTGCTTGATCAATTGTATCCCATTCGGTTTCGGATGTTTTGAATAGACGATGATCAGGTACTGTAGTTGTTGGTTTGGTAAGACGTGATTGTGGTGATCGACGAGAAAGAGAATCAACCGTATTCGGGACGAATTCTTGTGGAATTGAATTTTGAATAGGAATCGGTATGGATTCGGTTGCTTTCTGTTGTTGTTGTTGTTGTTGTTGTTGTTGAACACGTAGTAATTCTTTTCGAAGATTTTCTAATTCAATTTTTAATTTATCTATTTCTTCGACTAATTTTGTTCGTTCATTTTGTGATTCTTCTAATTGTCGTTTTAGTTTTTCACTTTCTTGTACAAGATGATTTTTATCTTCTAATGTTTGCATACGTTCACGTAATTGTGTTTGTAAACGTTCGTTCGACTCGGCAAGTAATTTATCAACAGTAGCCGATAAACGTGTATTATGTTCATCAGTAACTTTCTCTCGTTGGCGAGCCTTAAAAAAAAGAAAACTCTCTGTCATCGTTTATTCTCAATATTTCTTTTTGACATACGCGTGTTAATTCCATTTTAAGATCGTCGAATTCACTTTGAAGTTGATGTAATTTATCATCATTATTTGGACTATTGGAAAATGTTTGTAATGATGATGAATCATTAGGAAATGATATTCCATTTTGTTTATTTGTTGGATCGAGTTCAGATTGTTGAGATTGAAGTTTTTGTTCGAGTAAATCGTATTTATCCTGTAATGTTTGACATTTTTCTTCGGCATGCATCAATTGAGTTTCTTTGTTTGCTAGTTCATTTTCTAATCGACTATTAAATTCCGTTAGATGTGATGTTTCTTTTTGAATATTTAAATAACGTTTTTCTAATGTTGATATTCGTTCTTCTTGATCTTCTTTCTGTGCTTGAGATTCTTTCAAATCACGTTGATATTTGCTCATTTGTTCATGTGAATAAGACAGATCACGTTGTAATAAACATGCACGTTCTTCGAGTTCTTTATTTCGATTTGTTAATTCATGAACACGTGCTCGACATGATATTAATTCATTACATTGACTATCCATTAATTCTTGCATTTCGATGAGTTTACCAGTTAATGAATCGGGATCGATTGTTCCGTTTGACATCGTCTAAATAATTGAGAATTGAAGAGAAAAATGAAAACGAAAAATTGATTTACTTTTAATTGATTGACATCGATGACTTTGGCCTGTTGTGTTTCACGTACGCCAGCAAGCTAAAAATAGCTGATAATTGAGATGTTTTGTCAAGGTTAAGAATGTTTACTTCATTTTTCGTACGATCGAGTTCTTCTTTGAGTTGTGTATTCTTTTCGATTTCAACTTTTAAACGTTCACGAACCTACAAAAGGAATGTTTGGGAATTCATAAACATGCGTTCAATTGAAATTGTTTTCTTTGCTCTACTTTTTCATCTAATGCTTTATGATGTTCAAATAGAGATTTAAGCGCTTTGAGTACTTCCACTTCCGATGAAACTCCCTGCGCTTGTCGACGCATAACTGTTGTTCGAATCGATCGTTCATGACGAGCAACAAGTTGTTCCAAATGTTCGAGTAATAACTAACAAAAACAATGAAAATTCATAACAAATTAGTTTGTTTTTCTTTTATTATCATATCATACTCGAGTATTGTTTCGTTCGGCTTTGAGTTCAGAAACTTCATCTTCTTTTTCTGTCAATTGTTCACGTAATTGAGCAAATTCACGAACAAGTGAAACATAATCCTTAATAAAAAGAAAAGAAAGAAGATTAATTAAATATTGATTTATTCTTTTAACATTTTTCTATTTCTTTTCTTTTCTTCTATATGAAAATGAATTATTTAAAAACCTTATTCGATGGTATTTCAAACGTTGATGACGTCTGAGAAGGAGAATTTATCCATGGTAAAGGTCGTTTATATTTTTCTTTTTCACTAATCAATGGAGTTTCGTAGATTTTATCGAGTTTAAGTTGATTGAGAATATGAAACGATTGAGAAAGTGAACTGATTGATGTCGGTCGAGATTGTTGTTGTTGTTGTTCCACTGCTTTTGCCCATGAATAACAATTGGAAAATTCGAAATCATCGGTATCGTCCGACATAATTGCACTATCACTACTATCTGAATTGGTCATCACTGTTGGACTTGCTGTTAATAATCGTTCATCATCATTATTATTCATATCGAAATGATATGTCGAAGATTTAAATGCTATTGAATGAGTTAAATAATCGTAGAGATTCGTTGATGAACTCATTTTTTGTAGATAATGTAAATTATCATCAAGAGGAAACGTGTGTGTTTGACAGTCGGTATTCACCATTGTTGATCGATGAATGTATGTATGAGGACGAGTTTTTTTCTTTTACTTTATCTACTTTGTTCAGGTTTGTTTAAACATAGATAGAAATTGAATGTAAGTGCGCGTATGTGTACTCGTTTGTCGGTAGAGTTAAATAATCAACGAATTTGTCGTTGTCGATTCTCGCTTCTTTCTTTCTTCCGCTCTGATCTTCTTTCTCTCTTCTTCGTTACTATTTTCTCTTCTCTGTCTCTCTTTCTCCACTTTCTCGGTTTTTTTTTCTGTTTCAAGTTGGATTTTATGGCGACGATATTCGACATACAAAAAAATAAATAATCATTATTACGATCAATTGTTTACTCAAGTAGTTCAATTATTATTGTCACACACACAGACAGACAGAAATTTAGCTAAATACTAGTATTGTCATTGATATGACCTTCGATTCAACGGTTGATTTACTAGATATGTATGCATAGGCATGCGACTTTGATGATGCTTTTTCGAGAAATAACAATCAAGGTCAATATCACACTCAGAGATTCCTCACAAGATGAAAGCGGCCAATCGATAGTACTTAGCAATGTTGTCAAATGAAAAATCTTAGACAAAGAGTAAAAGAGACAAGAAAAAAACAGCCCTATGCTAAACGACATGTATATGTGGAGATATATATCTTTCGGCAAGAATAATAATAATAATAGATTGGTTTGTTTATTATTGAAATGACTATTGTCATCGCCATAAATAGTACCATTGAATCGAGCTCTGATTGTCTTAGTCGACATCTAATGATGATGAGAATGGTATGCAAGTCAATTGTATGACATCGATCATACATCATCTTCCGCTATTTATCCAAATAGAATAACATCCATTTATCAAGTTATTTTGTATTCGCCAATTCTTTGTTTTTTGTCAATCCAACATAAAACAGTTTCTTTTTTGTTGTTGTTGTTGTTGTTGTGGTTGATATTTCTACAGTTGAAATGTTCTCGATTGTTTTTCTTAAGCGTCACATTTCATTTCCTAGATAGAATTACACTAGAATACTATGATGATTTTTCAACAAAGAAGAAATATATCTATTTATCAAGTAAATAATAATTACGTCGAAACGACAATGACATATCTATATTTCTATAGAAAGAAGATTTCGAGGCTTAGTTATATTATTGATCGAAATGTGTTAATCAAAAAACAACATGGCCTTTAATATGTTAAATAACGACGTTTTGATTATATCAGGTGTGTATGTGTCTGTACACGATGAAAATGATTGAAAACCAGATAGTCGACATAAGTAAAGAAATCGATTTGATTTGCTTATCATCAAGTATATCAGCGTTTTATCGTTAATTGAAGTGAAAAGGACAAGTATGAATGATATTTTAATGTATCATAAGAGGATGAGAGAAAGAATTAAAAATGAATTTTCGATTTGACTACGACGCAAATGACAAAAATAACCTTCTCGCATTTTTTTTCCTCTTTCTCTATTTCGAGATGAAATAATTCAAAAGAGATATCGATCTGTCATCAAATGGTGACAGTTTTCTCTCATTTCCTAATGTTTTATGTTGATTGATTTGAACATTGGGATAGATGTCGATCAATATTTGACGTTATTTATGAATAATAATATAAAGATATCGTTCAAACAAACCTGTGGTGCATTGAGTGATAATTGTCGTAGTAAAACATCACGTTCTTTTTCGATTTCAACTAATTTTTGTTGAGAATTACTTAATATATCTTCAGTTTCACGTAGTTTCTCTTGTAACTATCATCAATAGAAAATTCATCGATGAATAAACAAAAAGTACAAATCGTAGAACATTTACTTTATCACGTTCTTCAAGCATTGAAACCATTAATTGTTCGATATTAGCTTCCGTTTCTTCGCCATTGTCCGATCCTGTACCTTCGAGATTTAATCCATTGCCACCAGTATCCTCCGGTATCGGTGGCATAACATCACAAATCATATCGGCATACATGTTTTTTTATGTACGAATTTAATTATGAGTTCGAACAAAAGAAATAATTGAATTTATCTTCATTTACATGGCCATTGAAAAACAAACAAATAAATCAACTGAATAGTTCGATTTCTAGTCAAAAATCAATTGAGATTTTGTTTTGCTACGAAGAACTATCTGAAATAGAAAAACAAGAATCAAATATCAAGAATATACGTTAATTAGTTTTTGAGAGAGAGGAAAAGAGAGATCTAAAGTTCATCCTTATTCATCATTTCCCCTCCTCTCAATTCTCAAAGCGACACTCAAGTAGGCAACAATTACAATTCACTTCTCTATTTCTCTATGTATATATAACAGAAAGTCTTCAGACGGCTGACGACAAAAAGAAAACGAGGAGGGAAAAAAAAGAAGAAAAAAAAACGAAGGAAAAAATAGGAGAAAATATGACACACGTTCTTACTATTTTACACTAGCCATTATTGATTGATTGACAATGAACGGTGAAGAAAAAAAATCGAACGACTAGAGGCGAAAAGAAATCGAACACGATTTTGATTATTACGTCAATATAATGAATCTTTTCTCCTTTGTTATTTTCAATGTTTGTCGATGTCAGATCAACTTTCAATTCGAAAGACATCTATCAAGAACATTGATGAAGGAAAATGGATATTGTGTGATGATGGTGTTAGCCGATAGTAAAAATATGATTAAGATTTCTTTCTCTTCTTCTCATTCTATTATCCTTCGGTCTTTTTTTTTATGCTGTTATGTTCAACAAGAAAAAACGAAGAAGAAGAAGAAGAAGAAAAAAGAAAAGAATAGATTCAGCTGTGTGAGGATGGAAAGGCACGAGAGAGAATGATGGAGGAAAAAAAAGGAAAAGAGAAAAATCTATCCGATGTCGGTGATGAACAACAAGACGAAGACGAAGAAGAAGAAGGAGAAGAAGTTGTAGTAGTAGTAGTATAGTTGTGGTAGAAGCGTTCGTTGTTCTAATGTGAAAATGTCCTCTTGATGAAGCAAGAAAAAGGAGAAGAAGAAAGAAGAAAAGAAAAGAAAAACGACAGCAATTATGAGAAAATGACAAGACAAAAACATAGCTGATGAAAAAGAAAATGATAAGAAGAAAAAAACGCGACTTGAATTAAATCGAACATCGACATAAACATCCAATATAACCGAGTTATTCGAATCATAACGAGTCACAATATGATTACTCTTTCGTTAAACAAAAGTTCACAGCTAATGCTAAACATCTTTTCTATCTCATTAGGATAAGTAGGATCACTAGTACCATTAACATAGACCAAATCATGTCCTTAGAAGTCTATGATGAGATATCAAAAGAGAGAAGAAAAAAAAATTTCTCCGAGTCGACAAATCAATAACAGATTATCAACGATCCATGATTTTCCTTTTCTCTATTCTATTAGCAGAGGTCAGACGACTATCGATGAAGACAAACGCTAATAGAAACTAATCTTTTCTACTTACCTTCTGACATACGTCTCTCTCTCTCCTTCTCGTGTGCTGTCTGTCTGACATAGTCGAAAAGAAAATTAGTCATTCAATGCAATATGTTAGAGAATATGAAAAAGTTCATTTTGTCCAAACAAAAATCTTTCACAAACGAGATTTGACTAGAAGAAAAATACAAATACCACCGAGAAGAATTGAAATTCCTGCTGAATATTTCGATAGGAATCGATGTTTAAACCAATTGAATTTTTCGATTTTATATATCGAATGATGTTTATAATCATTCATAATTCGTTTTTGACCATGTTCCGACTGAAAAAATAAATACAAACGAGTGAAATTTCCATCGATTTCATATTGAATAAAACCATAGGAAATCAACTGTTTAATTAAACTTTCAATTTCGATTTTATCTCGATTAATTTTCTCTAAAACTAAACAATATTGAAATCGTTTTTTCTTGATATTCAATTGATCATTTCGATTCAATGGAACGTAACAATTAACTATTGAATAGAACCGATTTTTGAACATTTGAATATCATTCAAACAAATATCGAATATTGTTTGATAGGCATTCGATTCGATTCGAGCTGTTTGTTTTTGTTTGTGGAAATAAATTAATTTGAGAAAAATCACACCGGACATGTACGCATCGTAGCCGGCTTCGTGTACCCGTGTTTGATTTTGATATCGATCTGAGGAAAGAATTTCAATGACTGGCTTGAGAAATATCTGTTGATCGTAGGTTTTCGATGATAATAAATTGAATAGTGATGAAAGCGAAGTATTTGTTGTGAGATTGCGTTGACTCGAGAAAAGATCAGTTTTCATTTCGAATGCGAGATATTTCGTATCGAATAATGCCGAATGAATATGTTCGGTCATAAATTGTTGAAAATCTTGAAATTTAATCGGTAATCTATCGAGAAATTTATCGTAGATGATCAACCAATCGAGAAAACAATTGTGTCCGACGATTGGCTTTTGATAATTATCTCGAATATAATGAATTAATTTTGAAAAACCAACAATCGACTGCAAATGTTCAGTCCAATCGTTGTTATTCAATTGATAATCTCGAGATTTCTCTTCGAAATCTTCTCTCGTTATTCGTTCGAAAACGAAGATCTTCTTTTGAGTTTGAGATTCGGTTTCGATTGTCGTCCAAATTGTTTTAAAATATCGTTGAATTTCCATTTGAATCGAATAATTACTAAGAAAATCTCGTTCGAATTCATGTTCATATGTCATTTGTTGACCTAATTCAGCTGTAATCAACCATTGATTAATGATTTCGAAGAGTTTGTCAAAAAAATTTTGTTCTTGAATCGAAAATCGATAGGATTGTGATTTATGTTTCATAAGAAGATTGATTTGCGTTTGATTAGCAAATGAAATGCCTGAATAAAAACATTTATTAAAATCGAATTTATAATCAGTTAAGAATTGAATCGAAGACGATTGAATTTGATATTGAACATCGATCGGTTGTCGATTCGATGGATGTAAATAGAAATTATAGATTTTCACTTCATATTTATTTTGTTGATTTGTTCGAAAGAAAATCGCCAGACCAAATTGAAAGACAGTTATCTGACGGATAAAATTCGAACGTAGTCGATAGAATTCTTCGAATGTATTCATTGAGATTAATGGTGTATTATCGATTGAACTGAATTCGGTATCGAATGCAAGAAAACATGATCGATCAATTTCATTGATGATCAATGGATAGAAATGGAAGAAATTGCTTGAAGTAACTTCACACATTAGTTAGATGAAATGACTTGGAAAAAGGATGAATAAACATAATTAGCATCATGTCTACGCCAATCAAATCATCGAGAATTTTGATTTGAGAAAAAAAAATCCTGTTTTTTCTCCAATCTTACGTTCGAATTTATTTTGTTTTCTGTTCTTGAAAAAATACGATTAAAAAAATCGATATTCAATTGGCATCTAGCGCCATCTATTTATTTTTTACTATATTATTTGCAACAACATAAAAAATCATTTCACTATTCAAATAAATATTCGGAAAATACTCATGTAAACCCACATGCTCACAAATCGCTTGTTGATTTCGATCTAAATATGTTCGATAATGTTTGCCACGTATGGATCGATATCGATAAATAGTCCGACCTGAAAAACATGAATAAACGGAAATTAAATCTTTTTGACATGCATATTGTCGAAACATTGTCGACCAAAGATCGTTGTAAACCATACTCCAATTGAGATTGTATTGATCTTTGTGTGCATACGGATCGAAATAAGTTTCGTAGCTGATTAAATTATTGAGCAAGCGATTGTAATAAATACCATTCGAACAAATTGCATTGATAGATGAATCATTTTGAAAATGAAAACCTGTTGAATAAAGTCCATCAGTGTAAGTGTACGTTTTCAAATCGAAATCTTCGACAACTAAGTAATCATATTGACTCAATTGTTGATGATTATCAATATAATCGAGATAGATATTTCTCAAGCGAACCATTTTTTGAATTCGTGATATTTCAGGTCGAAATTGTCGTTTGGTTTCAGCTAAGGATAATTGACACGAAGGAGAATCTCCACAGCCGATGATATGAACATGTGAATCATGTTTTGTCCATTCGAGTAGTTTTTCTCTCGTACGATCTTTGGAATCGTTTTCGACAATAACAATTGCATAGTCAGCAAATGATCTTGTCAATGAATACAATTGTAAACGTAAAGATTCGATATGTTCTTCTCGATCACGTATTAAACCAGCTATGATAACTCGACTTTGAGAGAAATGCTTTCGACCAATATGAACTCGTGATTGATTTATATGTGGACATTGAAGTAATGACGACACAGTTTCGTTGATATTCGATGAATTCAAATGAAGTGTTGCTTTACGAAAAGATATTATTGATAGAATAAAACATGTTACAATACATATCAATAGTAGAAATTTAGTGAATAATAAACAAATCGAATGAGATCGTTTGAAATCAGGCTTAATTCTATTTTTTAAAAACATGAGTTGATCTAAAATGGAGAAATATATCGTGCAGGTCTATTTATTTGTTAAAGGTACATGAAAATGTTCGTACAATGCTACGCTTCAGTTATTTTTTCTTCTCATTCGATGTACAGCCATTGGCTATTGAGATACTGATCAACCCATAACATTAAAAGTCATGAAAATTTACTTCCTTTCAACAATAACATGTCGTCTATTAACATATGAAAGATTCGAAATGATTCTACATGAAGATCATAAAAAAAACAAAAAAATTACCAGGGATACGAGACTCAGCAGTAACTGAAATGCCTACTATCGAAAGTTTGTTTCATTTCTCTCTTTTGAGAGGGAGAATATCGACACCACTCGTTACAATTGATTTATTGAGGTAGGTGGTATAATTGCGTACGCGGTGACTTTTACGTTGGCAAACAAGTTAAATTCATTCCTACTTGACAGAGTAAATGACTGATATTTGAAAAATTTTAATCAAAACCATAGCTATATCACCTGCTGATGTACATCAACATGTGAATTGTTTCAACTTAAATACAAATAGAAAAGAAGTATATTAGATTGATCTATACTTAACCGATTCGAGCTGCAATGCAATTAATATGATGAGTAATTATACTTATTTTTCTTTGGTTATATATCGGGTATTCAATGACTGAGAGTGTTGACCTTGTTAAACTTATACGTGAGTCATAAATTAGATGATTTTTACTCAAGAATAGGCTCATGATTCGATCGATGAGCTGTCAAGCAAACAAACAACCTATACACCCTCAACTGTTTTACGTCAAACAAATTTTTTTTTCTTACAGGTACATTTTTATCATACCTTTTTATATGTACTTTTTTTGTAATAAAAAAGGTGTTAACTCATGAATTTGATTCAAAGGATACGAAGAAGAAATCTGCTCGAGTGTTCACACACGCTCTTCTGACGCCATCTCGACTGTTCTTGGAAAAAAAATGTCGCCAGTTGATGATAAACAACACAAACAAATAGCATTTCATCTGTCTTATTGCATCGCATTCGATGAATCATTTGAGTGAGACTTCCGTCTGGTTTGAATGGCTGATTTAACTATATCTTCTTTTGTCGAAATCAATACTGAAAAACACACACACACGTGAATTGATCGTTATTTATTTATTGATCAAATCATCTGCAAATCAATGACTCATATCATTTGAATTTCTAGATATCCCCTTCTTTTTCTCCGTGTGCCTCTATTTTCCCGTTTATTTATTTATTTTTCTTGAAAAAAAAACAAAAACAGAAAGACATTTTTATGACTACAAACGATCCATCGAATCAATCATCTTTAATCGATGGAAATAATCAACAAATCAATGAATCGTCAGATTCTTCACAACAACAACAACAACAGCAGCAGCAGCCACCACCTGATTATCATAGTTCAACAATTCAAGAGAATGATTTATCAGATAACGATGACGAAGGTGACAATGATAACGATGATGGCAATGATGATGATATGATAGATGAGAATAATATTTATGATGAAAATGGACAAGTTAAATTTCCAACGAATGATTTAATTAAACTTGAAGAACAGTTAAATCAAACACGATGGGTTGTACCAGTACTACCTGATGGAGAATTAAAAAAATGTTTACGAGCAGCTGTTCGTCTCGCTACACGAAGTAGAGATTTTCAAATGAAACGACATTTCTATTGTTGATATTTTCGTTTTTTTTTGTCTAGAATTAGATACGAAAAGTGATGCATGTCAACGATTTATTCGCGATAGTCTTGTTAATTCATTTACGAAAGTTCTTTGTGACGAAGCTGTTCAATCGTGGAAACACGAAATCTTTGTAATTGATTTTCAACGAATGAATTCTCTAATCTCAATTGTTTTGTTTCACAGAAATATATCTATCAAAACTGTATGATCTATCTTGAACTGTGCGTTTTAAAACTTGATGATGATTGTCTACCGCTATTGGACGTTCTTGGATTAATGATGAATCCGACATGCCGGTAAATAACGGTTTGTCAACGATAAAAAAAAACGACAACCCATTTGTTTAGATATCATCAATCGAATCATAGTCGACTAAGCGATTATCAATTAGCAGCTGATAAAGAAGTTTTTGCTTCGTCAAATGAATATCGTATTCCACAACGAGTATTTACTAAAACACTGAAATTCTTTTCGTTTCGTTTCTAAAAAGAAACTTTTATTCAAAGGGTTGGTTAGTTGATTTCATCAATCGATTCGGTGATTTAGGCGGATTTGATAAGATTCTATCTCGTTTTCGTTCATCTCAAACGAAATTAACAATCGCTGTTGTTGTTGCTTTACTTAAACCATGGGGTTTGTCATACGAATATTTAACTCAATCGACTATAAAGAAATATTTTACGCCAATAATTGTTCGTATATTTATTTTCTTTTCGTTTTGTTTTCGTTTGAGTTTTGTTTTTCGTAGAATTTTGTTCCGCAATTTCTTGATCAATTAACTGAAAGTGATTTGAAAGTTGAAACCAAAACTGAACCCAAAAGTGACACATTATCAACAGTTATTCGATGGTTACGTTATCTTGCATCGAGAATACCCGATAATGAAAAAGAATGTCGAAATTTAGATGCACTTAGACTTAAAATGATACTAAGGTTTCACAAAAAATATTCAAATATCAATTCAATGAAAACAAAATGATTTTTATTTTCGTAGAATTCTCCAAACGAATTCATTTAGTGGGAAAATGAATGCATTAAATGAAGTCAATAAACTAATTATGAGTCTCCATACAATTCAACGGAATCGACCTGATGAAACCGAAAGTTTAACAGCAGAAAAATTGATTGTAAATAACGATGATTTTTCGAAAGAAAATAATTTTCTGTACTTTGTTTGTTTTTTCAAAGCAATGGATTCAAGAAAATCAAATCATCGATATTGTCCTTCGAGATTGTTTACATCAGCCTCAATACGTCGAAAAATTAGAGAAAATTCTTCGTTTTATAATCAAAGAACAAGCATTAAGTCGAGATGATTTGGATAAAATTTGGAATTCATCATGTGGCAAACATGAAGCTATTGAAAAGAATGTTCATGATCTACTTGCTAAATTAGCTTGGGATTTTTCTCCTGAACAACTCGAACATTTATTCGATTGCTTTCGTTCGAGTTGGACAAAGGCAAGTAAAAAACAACGTGAAAAACTCTTAGAACTCATTCGTCGATTAGCCGAAGACGATAAAGAAGGTCTACTGGCGAATAAAGTTCTCGAATTATTATGGAATCTTGCTCATGATGAAAATCTCCCGAATGATATTATCGATCAAGCGTTAACAGCACATTTGAAAATTCTCGATTACAGTTGTTTACAAGAAAAAGATAAAACGAAATTAATCTGGCTCGATAAATGCATGGATGATGTTAAACATGATCGTGGACATGTCATTATTTCATTGAAACAATTGAGAGAAATTTGTATGCAATTTCATGAAGGCGGTTTCGCACAAAATCTACCGCGAATGTCAACAGGTCCACAGAATCGAACGGGTGTTATCGATATTCTCGAGAAAAAATATGAATTAACTCGAGTAGTTACAGAAAATCTCTGTCAATATATGGACAAAGCACGGCAACAATCGAAAACAATCAATCTTCTCGCCGAAGATTACTATCCCGATGGACGTTTTCATCATCAACAACAGATTCAAGAACGTTTGAATTTTCTTAAATTCGTTCTCAAAGAAGGTCGATTGTATTTATTCAGTGAACATTCGAAAATGATCTGGATTTGTCTGGCTGAACAAGCGATCTATCCTCAAGATCGTGATCAATGTTTTCGTTGGTTCGCTGAAATTATCGATGAAGACGATTTCGAACCCAAAGCTGCCAAAGATTTCTTCGAAAATCATCTCATGAAACTCGAACCATTCTATTTAACCGATCTCGGCATGAATTGTTTCGATCGATTTTTTAAATCTATCAATGCACAATTAAATAAATTGCAACAAAAACGTCGATCCATACGTTTACTCAACGATGAAGATCTCGTCGGTATCGAATATCTTTGGAAATTAATTTTAAATAGTTCCGATCATGTTGCTGAACGTGGCATTCAATTAATTCGAGAGATTTATACGAACATAAGTCCGCAATTGAAAACCGATGTCAAACGAATACATGAATCGTTTATAAGCGATTGTTTCGAACGATTACGTCCGGTTTATGATAGTATGAAAGTATTAATTAAACAAGAACATTCGAAAGATGAATATCAACAGAAAATCAATTCGTTAATTCGAATTCTTACTGTCGTAAGAGAATATTTAGCTGAATGTGATAATTCTTATCATAAAGAACGATCGATTCTACCGATGTCAAGAGCATTTCGAGGTCGATCAATAACTTTAATCATTCGTGTTAATACCGGACAAAATCGAACCGATGATTTCGAACAGAATTTTCATTCGAACGATACCTGGGGACATATCCGACGATTTATACATAATCGATACAAATCCGCATATGGAATCATTGAATTATATCGAAATAATGAAATTATTTATTCAATCGATGATAATAAAACTTTAGGTCAAACGGACGATCGTGATCGAATTTCGGTCACAGCTCGGTGGGTGCAACATCAAAGTCACGGTGGTTCAAGTGGTGAAAGTAGTTCATCAGAATCCGACATGACGAATAATAATCTCACGACATTATCACATCACAATCGAAATTTCGATTATATCGATATCAATGCTGAAACAGCATTGCCATCTGCGATTTTTTCTCAGAAACATGAATACTATCAGTTTCTTCTCGATGTAGCTGATCTAGCTTGTCAAGAACGAAATTCTCGTTTGAATGAAACAGCACGTCAAATTCTCAATTTACTTCCGCTTGATTCTCATTCGACTAAAACTCTCAACAGTTGTTTTACTCTTTTAACAGCCAATAACGAACAGCCGAGTGCCGATGAATGTTTTCATCGTTTGCAAACATTTTATTTTCATGTTTCACCATCACAAATGCTCTACAATCTTCAAACAACATTGATTAATTTCTATCCAGCACATATTCATCAAATATGTTTACAACCAAATAATAATGTCGAAGGTTTACATGTTCGTTTTCTCAATGCCGGTGGTTTAACATGTCTCTTACGAATACTAACCGATCGAAAACTAACTGATTCATGTGATTTATCAACACGTCAATCAATTTATTTTACTGTACTCTATGTTCTCAAACGTCTAGTCATCGTTCTAATTACTTATCAATCTCGATTAACAAATGAATCATTCGAGCAAATCATTCATCTTCTTCCAACAATTCCTCTACCATTAAATAATCATTCGAATGAGCAATATGCAACTGTCGAACAGAAATTAGCATTTGTTTTATATGCACATCAAATCGATTATCCTATAGCAAAGAATTCGCTTCTCGATTATGAACATATTCGCGAATTAATTCGTTTGATTTGGTGTTTAGCATTGAATTCATTGGAGAATAATCTTGAGAAAGATTTCAATGAAATTCACGACATTTTTCAACGTGAAACACAATCTAATTGCTCGAAAAATGATGATAATGACGATGATAATAATGATGATGATAACACGAATGATGATCAAAGTCAATTGGCATGTCGAGAAGGTTTAGAATTATTTGGCATTGCATTTTTATTATTACCATCGAGCATAGAAAATATTTTAACTGAACAATATTTCGAATATTTTTTTCTCGATTTAATTCTCTATTGTCGTTCGACAATTCTTCGTCATACATTATCCGAACAGATCTTTCTTCTCATCTCGCGTTATTCACAAAATCATTGTGAACAATTCATTGACTATTTCCTTCAAAAACAATTCGAATTTCTCAATCAATCGTCCGATAAACTTCGACAATATTCAACACAATCATCGGACTTCTTTCTTCTTCTCTGCCGTTTACTATCATTTGCATACACACGTCATATGAATCCATCGTATATTCACAAGCAGTTAAACGATGAAATCAATTATCTCAAACAAATTTCATTGCCCGTTGATGATCATCTACTTCGTGGACATTTGAATTTAGCTAAAGAACTCTTACAATTTCAAACAAGTGAACAAAAACATTTCTACGGAATTGAACAGAAATTAATTCAGCAAATTATTGAACAATATCTTTTTCCAGCATCGACATTACTCTATAATTTTCGTTTGGTTAAACGTAAACGTTTATCGAAACAATCGATCGATGCAACTACAATCGACGAAGAAAACGAACTCGATTTACTCAAAGAACCACCGATTGCCATCTGTCAAACACCGACATCAACATTAGCAGCATTCGATTTACTTGTCGTGTTAGGAACGAATTCTATTGATAATTTGAAGTTAATCGATCAGTATATAACGGATTTGTTTTATACAGTACAGGATTTGAGTTTGAATGAATGGGATTTTGCTCCTCTTGTTGGTCCGCGGCCGAGTCGTGGTTTTGTTGGATTGAAAAATGGTGGTGCAACTTGTTACATGAATTCTGTTCTTCAGCAATTGTTCATGATTCGATCGTTGCGAACGGCATTGTTATCTGTGAAAATTCCAGCCGAATATATCGACGATGAAACTGATGATGATGAACAACGACGAGAATTTGATTCGTTTTCGGAATCGAAATCATTTCTCAAAGATAATCAATCGATAAAATCATCGGATTCGAATCAATTCGATAATTCAACGAAAAATTCAACGAATGAACGAAACGAATACAATGTTCAGATCTATCGACATATACAACAAATATTCGGACATTTATTAGAATCGAAATTGCAATTTTATATTCCGAGAGGATTTTGGAAGATTTTCAAATTTTCCGGTGAGCCTGTCAATCTTCGTGATCAACACGATGCTGTCGAATTTTTGAATACAGTCGTCGATAGTGTTGATGAAGCATTAAAATCTCTTAATTGCCCTCAAATCTGTTCGAAAGTACTCGGCGGTACGTTTGCCGATCAAAAGATTTGCAAAGATTGTCCACATCGTTATTCTCGTGAAGAAGATTTCACTTTGTTAAGTGTCGACATTCGTCATAGTCAAAATCTAAAAGAATCTCTCGAACAATATGTCATCGGTGAATTACTCGACGGACCGAATGCATATTTCTGCGAGAAATGTAATAAAAAAGTCGATACAATCAAACGAACATGTTTCAAAAAGTTACCATCGATTTTGGCCATACAATTGAAACGATTCGATTACGATTGGGAACGTGAAACACCGATTAAATTCAACGATTATTTCGAATTTCCGAGAGAATTAGATATGGAACCGTATACAGTTCAGGGCTTAGCCAAAGCTGAAGGTAAATCAAACACAAATCCGCTATTTTCGAGTTGTCATATTTGATAATCTAGGCATGACAGTGGCTGATGAAAATGCCGGAGAAACACGATATAAACTCGTTGGAATAATCGTGCATAGTGGCCAAGCAAATGGCGGACATTACTATTCATTTGTACAGACAAAGTAATCGAAAATATTGCAGAATAGACAGACAGACAAATTTGGTTTGTTCGTTGTTGTTTTTTTTCAGAGAAGAATCAAGTGAAGCTCATTGGTATAAATTCGATGATACTGATGTGAGTGAATGCAAAATGGATGATGATGAAGAACTACGTTCGCAATGTTTTGGCGGAGATTATCCGGCGCAATCGTTTGATCAGCCAATTATGAAAAGGTAACGGGGACAAATAAATGATTTGTGTGATTTGATTTTGTATTTAGACAACGTCGTTGGTGGAATGCATATATTTTATTCTATGAGAAGATTTCCAATGAACAGAATGAGTCGGAAGAGAATTTAACTAAAGATCTTTCGCAATTACAACTTTGTATGTTTTCACGGAAAGAAAAATGAAAAAAATTTGAGAGATAAAATATGATTTTAGATGATCAATATCAACGAATGCCGTTGTCAGTTCAACGTGGTGTCCGCAAGCAGAATATCAAGTTTCTACACAATCGAATTCATTTCAGTCCAGAATATTTCCATTTTATGAAACGACTCGTTCAGAGTAATGTGCAAATCATTGTCAATTTCTTTCAACATTCAGATAAATCATTACCAAACGTAATACAAAAAAAACAGACAAATCAAATTCTAAGAATCGAATTTACTCCGTTTTAGACTGCTGAAAATATCGAAGAATTAGCTTTGGTTAGCGTTCAGATAGCAACGAAATTTCTGTTTTCTATCGGCTGGCGAACGAAAAAAGCTCTACGGTTAGAAAGAGTTCTTTCGAGAAAAAATAATTGTTTTTTCTTTTTACAGCGGACCAGCAAGCGATTGGACTGAATTGATCATTCATTGTCTTCGTTGGTCACGCAAAGCTCGATTCTATTTTGCTGATGAAGTTCTATTTAAAAATTCAAATCGATTTCAAGAATATCTTATCGATTGTACATCAGCTGAAGTAATTGAAAACGATTTTTTTTTAAATTTCATTTGCATATTCTTGATTTTCATAGATTCGAAATGCATTCGGAAAGATGCTCGTAGCACTAGCGAGTCATTCTCGTCACGATGAACAACGAATTTCGTTCGATGCCGGTAAAAGATAAATTTACAATCAACTGGCATTGTTTGTTTATTTTTGTGTTATAGAAAATCTTTCAATTGAAGAAGCTATTCTTCATTATGTTCTACGTTTATTAAAAAAAGAAATGCCCGATAATATGAAAATGTTAGCACAATACTTTCAATTCTTTGTTAATTACTCATCGATTAGTCGTCATGAAGTAAAAACGACAATAAAACTAAATTTCTAAATCAATAAAATCTTGATTTGTATTTCAGTGCGAACAATTGATTCGTTTGAATGTTCCATTGATATTTATCAATCTTGCAAATGAAGATAATACATCATCATCATGTTCAACATTGCCGAGATATGGCGAACCAGCTAAATTGTTTGTGATACTTTCGACATTAATTCGGTGTTTTGATGTTTCGGCATTTTGTAAATCTCAACAGTCGGACAAAGAAATTCTACCGAATCCATTTTATACACATGAACATAGTCCAATTTGTGTTATACCTCAAGCAATAGCCGAGATAATCTATAAAAAAGAGATATTTTTGAAGAAAATCATCGAAGATTCAAGTACATGCGAAGATTCACTTCGACTTCTTCGATTTCTCCTTTGGGAAAATGCTGAAATAACTTCAACCGTTCTCAATGAAATCATGACACTAGTATTTCAACAAAAAAAAAGCATAAACCGTATTTCATTATTGATTTATTATTTTCTTTTAGCTTTCAATGTATCATACTTACGATTTTCGTGCACATCTAGACGTTCTTTATATGATTCTAACAATTGAAGATTCGTGGCAAGATGCTCGATTATTTTTTGTTTTAAAAGGTATTGCAATGTTCAATGAAAAGACAAGTTCATCAACGACAACAAATCATTGTGCAAATGAAGCAGCACCACAGAATCTCTTTGACATGTTTGTCAAATCAAAATCAACCTATCAGAAAAAAGCCTATTATTGTATTAAAATACTAGTGCAACTATTTTCCAAGTAGAAAAAAAACCACAGAATGTACACAAATTTGAATTTAACTTATGATTTATTCATTGTTTAGTTCTACCAAAGCACATCAGATTTTAAAAACCGATGTGGATGTGAAACAACGATGGTCACAAGCTGTCCGATGGTTACATGAACAATTAGAAGTAGAAACACATAGTTGAAGAATTCGAAAAAAAAAACAAAAAAAATTTGATTTCATCTAGAGACCGTATAATAATATTCAATCGAATTATCCATATTATCCATCCCAAGGATCTGTAACCAGTAACGAGATGTCTCAAGGGTAAATCGATCAATCAATTATTGAAAATAAAGATCGTGTTTATATTTCGTAGATATTTTATTGAACGGACTTCAAGCGCTAAATCGTTGCTTGATAAAGCAGTTGAATTGTATCCTGAAATGGTAGAATAAATTTATTCATTGAATGTTCGAGGAGTTCTATAATTTTGTTTCTAAAGGAAAATGATGATGGTGCATCGAATAGTGATGAAGCTGATGATGAAACAATTGACAATATCTCGACAAAAATCACTCCGACATCATCACGTCGTCCAAATTCACCATCCATAGTCAATGCAAATCAAAGAGTTTCGCCGGGATCGTCGCCACAAAAGAAACCTACGCATCAACCACCTCGTTCCTAAGTCAAGCAGATTTTTTTAACAGTGTGTGTGCGTGTGTGTGTGTAGGACAACAAAGATTAATGCCACTTGCTTAGCAGAGTGTATACATATCCGGACAAAGTCTATCGGTTTCTCGTAAACATACAGAATCTTCTGATTATTTATTTAAAAACAAACGTCAATCAATTATGTATTTTCTACTTTTACTTTCTTTTCGTCTAACTAAAAACCAACCAAACAATAAATGGATTTATTTGTCTATAAATGTATGTACTTCTCTTATGTATATTTGTGTTTAGTGATCAGAAAAAGAAGCAATAGATTTCGAGATTGATATTATAATGAAGAGTATTTTGATGATCATGAAATGAAGATATTGATCTGTCTTAATTGTGCTTCATTTTTTTCCTTTTTTTTCTTTCTCTCTTTTTTTTTTGTTTATTTGTTCATTATCATTTGTGTGTTTACTACTATCACTATCTCAGCTGTATTTCTCTCTCTCTCTCGTTCTTTTGTTCGGATTTTTTAAACGATGAAAAAAAACAACAAAGCGCATGAGCGTTTAAAAATAAAATCAAGTGAATCTATATATTTTCAATGAAAAGACATGTCTTCGAGTACAAAAAATGCCTGACGAGTTAAGAAATAATAAAAGATTCTATCATGCTCTCTAAGAAGTAAAGTAGACAGATATGAAAATATCAGCTGAAAATAACTTTCGTACTTATAGAGCATTTCAGTGAGTTTGTGTTATATTCAATCTCGATACTATTGTCTCGAATTTGAATCAACTGAGATTTTAATTGTTGTAATTATTAGAGCGAACAAGTCAGATGTAATTTTGCTTTTGAAAGTTGCTCGTTTTTTACGCTCTTTATTTATGATCTATGTCAAGTTAGGAAATAGCATGCTATGAATGATAATATATATTTTATAGAGATTTAAATGTCGCATTTTTTTTTAATGCAAAGAAACTTTCTTTTGAAATAGCACGAATTCATTGAGATAATTGAAAAAATACTAGAACACTCATTTTATTTGATGTATTTGTTAAATTAATTATTGAATGAGTTCAGTAGAAAGAGTATTCAAAAAAAAAGGTTATTATCATTCTTGGAAAAGTATGATGAACGAAGTTGTCAGTCACTTTACAATGAAAATATTAAACACAGACTGAATTATTAACAGATTTCTATCGATTGTGAAAGTTTATCATAAAATGTCATCGACAATAACTATTCTCAATATAATACAAGGATATTTAACTATTACATTGGGATGTCTTCTCGTAGTTGGAGTGATAGGTAATA